>Ga0194118_10003439_pt1 | contig 18419 bp, 28 predicted proteins | sample TA2MahsurfametaG_2_FD_148662 | JGI IMG/M metagenome (GOLD analysis project Ga0194118, IMG submission 148662) | Freshwater microbial communities from Lake Tanganyika, Tanzania - TA2015013 Mahale N5 surface | ecosystem: Environmental > Aquatic > Freshwater > Lake | place: Tanzania: Lake...
CTACCCACCTGGAGACCTGCCGGGAGTGATGTGATGGGAGTGTTGGAGAGGTTGAGACTCTCACCCACCTTCAGACCCGCTGGGAGGGAGGTGATGGGGGTGTCGGAGAGGTAGAGGCTCCTACCCACCTGGAGACCTGATGAGAGAGAGGTGACGGGGGTGTTGGAGAGGTTGAGACTCCCACCCACCTTCAGACCCGCTGGGAGAGAGGTGATGGGAGTGCCCATGAGGTCGAGATCACCTTTCACGACTCGCTGGTCTTCAGGTAGTCGCTCGAGACGTTTCAAGAGTTTCAACGGGCTGTCTTCCCACTTCCGGGCCTCGAAGTCGCCCAGGGCCGAGCGACGGAGGGCCGACTGCTGCACGGGTCGACCCTCTCGGGCGCTCACGTCGGGACGGTCGAGGGGTTTGAGGAGCGTCGCGCGGTCGACAGGTGTCCAGGGTTCAGAGACAGGGTACCCGTCACGGGTGACCCGCTTCCACGCCATCGGGACTGCTGTCGTCGGGTCGTAGACGACGGCGACTCGGCCGTCGTTCTCACCGGTGAAGACGAGACCCTTCACCTCGTATTGAAGGGACTTGAAGACGCTCAGCGCCGAAGTGGAAGTGAATTCTCTCTTTCGAGGGGGCGCGACTCTGTCCAGTGCCTCGATGACGGTCTCACTGTAGCCGAACTCCGTGGCCTGTTCTTTCGGCGTGAGAGACTTCTTGTAGACCATCAGAGCGATGTCGGGGTCGAAGATGATGTACCCGTAGAGGTTCACTTTCAGTTTGACGACGTGATCACCGTAGTCACCTCTCTCGGTCTTCGTACCCTTGAGATCGTAGACGGTGTAGAGACCCTTCCCGTACATCGCGCCGCCGCCCTCACCGGGGATGAACTCGTCCCTTAACAGGGCCGAGACGAGAGCGCGAGGGTCAGCCTTCGTACCATGGTAGACGACGGCTTGAGCGCCATAGACTTCCTCGAGGAGGAGGGACTCTACTAACATTTTCAGTTGCTTTCTAGTTAATCTCACGGTGTGTATTCCTTTAAGGCAAGTGCTATTATAATCCTAATAAGTAGGACAAAATGTTTAAACTTTCTTGCAAGATTCCACAAGAAGTAGAAGTCGCTTTGAGCGGCGGCCCTGACTCGGTTGCCGCTTTGTCGTTTTTTCACAAATCAAAAAGAAAAGTTTCTGCTGCATTTGTTCATCACGGCACAGAAACTTCTGAGAGATCATTTGAGATTGTTGCGTCTCTGTGTGATAAGCTTCAGGTGCCGCTCAGATACACAAAACTGTCTGACTTAGATCTCCAAGAAAAAGGAATGGAGGCCTCCTGGAGAGAAGCAAGGTATAAGTTTCTGGACGGATCCAAAGTGCCAGTGATCACAGCACACCACCTAGATGATGCAGTCGAGTGGTGGGTATTTTCATCTTTGCACGGTGAAGGAAAGCTCATTCCTAGAGTTCGAGGCACTTATCTGCGCCCCTTCTTGCTCACCAGAAAATCTCAGCTCGTTGAATACTGTCAAAAGCATGATCTTCCTTACTACATCGATAGAACAAACGAAGATATGGATCGACCTCGAGTTTTAATCAGAAACAAGATGATGTATGATATTCTTGAGATTAACCCAGGTCTGCACAAGACAGTAAAGAAAAAATACTTAAAGGAGATTCAAGATGAATGTAAAAGTCGGTGATCGTGTAGAAGCGCTCTATCACATGAGTAATAGAGGCGTCGTGCAAGAGATCTACTATGTGTCAGTGACGGCAGGCAATGGTGGCGGATCTTTCTCCAAGATGCGTCGAATCAAGTTCTTATCAGAGATGGATGGTCAAGTTTATGACATGAAAGCACAAGATCTCAGAGTGGTTAGAGAGTGACAGATGTTTAAAGAAACTTGGAAGCGGTTTGCTTTCTATCTCGCTTTCTTAACAAATGCTTTCTTGTTAGGTTTTTCTTTAAGTTTTGACGATCAGATCCTATTTAAGATTGCGAGTGTCTCAACAATCGCACTTCTCTTAAGTTGGGTTCTTAACAGTCATGTCCAAGAAGAAAACAAGCAGCACGATTAAGGATCTCTACTTAGATCGACCCACCTCACACGGCGGTTGGCCTCACGGTCATCTCGGCAGTTTTAGAGACACAAAAACACCTGTCTATAAACAGATAGCAAAATATTTAGAAGATATGGGACTGGTTGAGCAACCTGATCACGCACTCTTGAGTGAGACAAACTTGAGAGAGCTGATCAGGTTTTTTATTCACAAAAACTTATCTCGAGGTTAAAATGGAAGAAAGAGTTAAACAGAGTCGTTTTGACAAGCTGAGAATGCTTCACGATGAGATATCAGCTCGAGAAACAGTGAAGAACGAAAAGATTAAAAGACAATCGTGGCTTCTAGATCAGATTCGAGAACTCAAGAAGATATCTGAGTGCGAGTCCTGCACACTCGAAGTCGTCAAGTCAAAGATCAATGAGATAGTTATTGAGTTTGAAAAAGGAGAGAGAAAATGAGCGGAGAAAACGGTTGGGGTGAATACTCAAAACTTGTGCTCAAAGAACTCGAAACTTTGGCGAGCGGAATCGAATTTTTGCGTGCTGAACTTCACGATGTGAAGCAAGAGTTGGCGGCGATCAGAGCAAAAGAGAATAAAGTTGATGAGCTGAGAGAGTGGAAGAACAAAGTTGATGATGTTGTCTCACCTACACAACTTAAAACGCTTGTGGGAGATGTACAAGATCTTAAGATGTTTAAGACAAAAGCGGTGACAATCTTTGCTGTCATTCAGTTCTTGATGGCTCTCGCTGTTCTTGTGTCAAGGTTTGTCTAATGATAGTCAAAGAGTCAGACATCAGGAAGAAGATCAGACGCCTCTTGTCAGAAAAGTTTATATTTTATCATGACAAAAGAATAAAACAAATAGATGATATCAATGAAGATTCTGTAAATGGATGTGTTGTTTTTGACTTGACATCAAAACCTGTCGCTTCAAATATTTTGCATAGACTTACAAAAGATGCCGACAGTTCTTATGAAGCTTGGAAAGTTGTGTTTGAGAAGATCTTTATTTTAAACATGCCGGGTGTGATTGATAGAAATACAAGTCACAGCCCGAGCGTTTTTTATGATATTGAGTGGAACAGTGTCCTTTACTCTCTTAAATCTACTCTAGCCAGTGGAAGGACAGCAGGTGACTTTCAAAAAAAAGCTTACGGAGGAAATCCGACATTTACAAAAGAGTTTATTGATAAATGTAAAGATTCAACAGCCACTTACGGAATCATTGTCTCAACAAAGATTGGAAATGAATTGATATGGCAGAGAGTGGGTGAAAATCAACTCGGATCAGAAATTTATAATAAGTGGAAAGAAATAGATGGACAACAGAGTAATAACGCTTTACAGACTGTTTTACAAGTTGAACAACTTAATGAACGAACAAATGAACGAATGAAGTCAGTTATAAAAAAAGGTCAAAATCCTGGATATTTAATAACTCATTTTTTTGGTGAAGGATACACAGATGTTCTCAAAGTTAAACTTGCTCCTCCTATTGATTTTGCGGGTGAAGAGTTAAACCCTCTATTGAATAGCGTTTACAGCAAGATTGACGAACTTGTATATGCGATCGAACAAAAAAACAGTTTAATCGATACACAGAAAGTAAAAAAAATTGAAGCTGACATTGATGCACTCATTCAGTTTATTAGTGCATCAATGTCAGAACAGGTTTCTTCTTAAATATTTTAGTGTGTAAAACTCAACTTAAGAGGGTATGATATAAAAGAGAAAATAAGAGAGAAAAAAATTGAATAGCATCATTCAAAAATACTATCTACCCTACAAGAGAAAGAATGAGTCAATTGAGCAGACAATCAAGCGCGTCGATCAAAAACTTATTCAAGAGAGTTTTAACTATCTAACAGATAGAGATACATTTAAACCTGAAAGGTTTAATGATGACGCGTAGTTGGACAGAGATAGAGGTGATCAATGGTAAGTCGTATCTTGTCCAACACACTTCTGTGGATACGCACGAAGGTTTTACTTTTAGTAGCTTTACTTTACTTCATCTGGCATCTGAACAAGAACTTGAAGAGCACGCCTCAAAAAGGAAAGAACTTGTCCAAAAATAAAAACCAGCTTAGCGGAAGTGTTGAAAACGCTCAAGATCATCTTGAAAAAGATGACTATGAATCTGTTGATGATATGCGTCTCGACGTCGAAGAGATTGAAAAAGCGCTAACTAAGCTTTTAGGATCTGAAGTCAAAGATATTCTAGAATTAGAAGCTTCATTTCCTATCTTTGTTTTAAATCTTGATTCTGAAAGTGAATTTTTCTACTCTATGAATAGAAAGACGTTTGTCCAGATTAGAAACGGAACTGAAGTGATGCCCGTTTTTGAAGATCCTAAAAAACAAAATCCTGTTCCTGGTTTTTATGTCATCAATAATGAAATCTTCAATATTGACATTAAAAAAGTCATCTGTCTTGGCTGGAATTAAGAATGTTATTCGATCACATCGCACTTGAGACGTCCAATATCGACTTGGTGGTAAGCTGGTATCTTTCAATATTAGATGATCCTAAAGTGCTTTATCAGGATAAAACTTGGGCCCTGATCGAATCCGCAGGGAGCAAAATTGCTTTTGTCACACCAGGACAACACCCTGAGCATGTAGCTTTCAGAATTGAATCTGAGATTCATGAAAACTTAATAAAGACAATGTTTCCTGACGCTTCTTGGAAGGCGCACCGTGACGGATCTTTGTCCTTCTACACAAGAGATCCTTCAGGTAATATTGTGGAGTTTGTTAAATATGATTCTTAATAAAATTAAAAACAAATTAGAAGAAATCAAATATGCAATGACAATACCTTACGGATCAGATGAATCCTGGGACAAAGTGAGCGATGATAACTTTCTTAAGTTATTAGATACCATTCAGTTGTTATTGTATGTAATCATGTTCAGCACACCAGTGTTATCAATAAGTGTATTGATTTTTCAATATATTAAATCGATCTATGAAAAATAGAATGAATTTAGAATATCTAGTTCTGACATGTATCGTTGTCCCAGGAATATATCTTTATCTAATCAAAGATTCAATTTTAGAAGGAGTTAAAAATGTCAGATTTAGAGATTCTAAAGATTCTAATCGAAGAACTAGAAATGCAGAATATGAACCTTAGACCCACAAAAAGTTATGGTGCAGGTCATCCTTGGGTCGAAAAACAGACACCCAAGCAAGTGTTAGGCACTTCAATGTATCCTGACGAAGATGAGTCAGAAAAACCTAAGCAGCCTCAGAAAGTTCAAGTGAGCAAAGTTTTTAAACAGCGCTCTTAAGTCTAATCTTTAAATTTTAAAAGATTGTATAAACTTAAATTATCCATGTATAATAGTGTTACCATTTATTAGGAGATCAAATGGCACTAGTAGTAGCAAGAAAGGGCGAACATCCTGAAGCTTTGATTAGAAGATTTCAAAAGGAAGTTGAGCAAGCAGGCATCATGCGTGAGCTCAAGAAGCGCAGACATTTTATGTCTGCCTCACAAAAGCGCAGAGAGAAGCGTAAGGCAGCAGAGAAGCGTCGTCGTAAAGAAGAAGCAACAAGTTCAAGTAAATAAATCTTCTAAAGAATACATATCTTTATGAAGATCACACGAAGACAACTAAGACAACTCATATTAGAGAGCCTTCTCGAGCAGGACGTTAAAGAGACTCCTGAGCCGGGTGAAGACATCAACATCACGATGGATGTGCCCGGTCGAGATGGTTTCTCTTTCACATTCAAAGGTGTCGGTAATAAAATTGATGCCTTCTTTGAAGACGAATCAGGAAAGATTAAGAAGATAGAGAAGACAAAAGAAGACGAAGAGAAACTTTTAGGTGTCTTGCGTGCAGCGCTGGACACATCTAAAAAAGAGACAAAACCTCTGGTGATTAAAGCTATAGCACGACTCACAGGAGAATCTGAGAAAGATGAAGATCTGATCAATGTCGGCGCGAAGATTAAGAATGACAGAACTCTTTCTTCCTACGCGACCCTGATTAAAGATCCTAAGTCAAATCTTGTCTAATGTGGTTTGTCTATATTTTAGAATGTGCAGATGATACGTTATACACAGGTATCACCACGTGCTTAGATCGAAGATTGTTCGAACATAATGAATCACCCAAAGGTGCAAAATACACAAGATCACGACGACCAGTTAAGTTAGTTGCACATTGTATTGTAAAAGATAGGTCTGCTGCCCTAAGATTAGAAAGTAAGGTCAAATCTCTAAAGAAGAGTGAAAAGATTGCTTATTTAACAAAGGAGAAAGCAATGGCTTGGAATACACTAAGTGAAGTTAAGATGCGTTCCCGTGACAAGAGTGTTGAGAGTTTCATCATCCAGTATGATGGAAACTTTTATCGACTCCAGAATGCGTTTGGTAATGTGAGCATCGAGTTCGATGTATCTTCGGGTTATGAGCTTGTAGAAGTTCTTGGCTCATATATCATGGATGATATCAATCAAGAGATCAATAGTTTCCTCAACGAAGAGGATTCTCGTCGAGATGATCGCGATGTTAATGGCACTTCGATTGAAGTGACCTCAACCCTTAGAACCGGTGACAACGATCAAGCGGAAAGTATCCAGATCGATCTTTTCAAGAATGATCGCTCAACACAGCGGTGAAATGAGTGGGGAACTTACTGAACGCGAAGTCTGTGACATTCCTCGATATCGAAACCACTCACCTTGACGCAAAGAAAAGTGCCATCCTTCAGATCTGTTTTATCACGGATTGGGAGGATGGACGTCAAGATGTTTGGACAACTAAAATAAAACCTAAGGAGATCGAGCTCTCATTCGCTTCAGAGCAAGCGCTCAAGATCTGCGATTATAAAGAAGAAGATTACGAAGACGCTCCTGAGTTTCAAGATGTCGCTAAAGAGATTAGCAAGCGATTAGTATGGGGTCCGATCGTGGGACACAACATCAACTTTGATCTCATGCACATCCGTGCAGTGTTCAATCGCTACGGTTGGACAGAAGTTGATAGTCACACCGACCTGGTAAAACCTAAATCCTACAAGGTGGGTTATCCTGTGATTGATACTTGTGCGCTGTCTTACCTCTTTGTTCCTACAGAGAAGCAGAACTTGCATGAACTCCGGAAGCACTTTAACATAAGTGAAGAAGGATCACATGAGTCAGTAAAGGACACCGAAGATTGCAGGCAAGTATTTTACAACATCATAAATGGACGCTTAGAACAAGTTTGAGTGCATAAGCACATTTAAGGAGTTAAAATATCTACATGGAAACAAAGAACATCACTGCTCAAAAAGAGATCGATGACATGTATTCAAAGAAGAAAGTGCAACCTGTTGCTAAAACTTTCCTTCGAGAGAAATATGATATTGTTCTCGAAGAGATCGAGTGGGAAACTTATTCTCCAGGTAAGTTTATCTCCAAATATGTGTGAGGAAAAATGAGAATCGTTGATATCTTTGACGCAATCAGCTCGACTTCTAAATCAACTGAGAAAGCAGCGATCTTAAACAAACATCGCTTAAATGTGATCTTGGTTAAATCGCTGCTTTACTCTTGCGATCCTTTTAAGCCTTTTCATGTCTCGACTGTTCCTAAGATCAAGTCGGGATCTAAAACAGCAATCCTCTCAGAAGCAGATTCTTGGGAAGCATTTTTTAATGCTCTCGATGATTGCTCTGCCCGTCGTGTCACTGGCAATGCAGCAATCAATCTCTTATCTGATGTGTTCAAGCGCGCTGACGATCTTGATGAGAAGTGGATGCGCGCCGTTCTCAAGAAGCACCTAAATATCGGTGTCTCTGAGAAGTCAATCAACAAGATCTTTCCCAATCTGATTCCCACCTTTGAAGTTTCGCTCGCACAGAAGTTTGATGTCAAGCGTCTCAAAGGCCTGAAGACAGTCGCGGTAGAACCTAAGTTGGATGGCATTCGCTGTTTTACGGTCGTTAGAAACGGCAGCGCAATCATGCTCGCACGCTCAGGCAAGCCTATCAACAACTTCAACGAAACGATCTTGCCAGAGCTAATCAAGATGGGTGATGGTTGTTATGACGGTGAGTTGATGGGGAAGGATTTCACTTCTCTGATGCGTCAAGCTTATCGTAAAGAAGACACAAATACTGATGACACCTATCTCGCGCTCTTTGACTTCTTACCTCTTGAAGAGTGGTCGTCAAAGCGAGCAAAGATGACTTGTGGAAATCGCTTTAGAGAGCTAGCAGCCCGTATCAAGTCATCCAATGTCAGTGCTGAACTTGTGCGTCTTGTTGATAGAAAGATTATCTCAACTAACTACGACGAGATTAAAAAGACACACGACTTCTTTGCAGCTGACGGTTTTGAAGGTGCGATGATTAAGTTCATTGATGCACCTTATAACTTTGGGCGCGGTTTTGAAGTGATGAAGCTTAAGGCATTCCATGATGTCGATCTCGTCATTACTGGCCTCTTAGAGGGAACCGGTAAGCACGAGGGGAAACTTGGATCATTCCAGGTAGTTCATAATGGAGTTGAAGTTCAAGTAGGTTCTGGTTTAACAGATGATCTCAGAGAGACGATCTGGCGTGACAAATCTTCTTTCTTAGGACGAACAATCGAGGTTCGCTATCAAGAAGAGACGCCTGATGGCTCACTAAGATTTCCAACTTTTGTCTGCTTCCGCAATGATAGAGATCAAGCGTAAAGAGGTGATTTGTGACTGACGTTTTTAACGACCTGGGATCCTCTGTCATCAAGAACAAAGATTTGATCAACTTCTTTGAAAACAACGAGGTTGTGCAACTTGCATTTAAAGCAGGCGGATGGATCGCCGGAGGATTCCCAAGAGAGATCTTTAAGATCGAAGATCCTCTGGGAACTCTGGCCGATGACAAACTTGATTTCGACAAGTTCAAAGAAACTTATTTCTCTCACGGCGGAGACATTGACTTCTTCTTCAAGGATGAGCAGAGTGTAATTGCGTTTCGAGAGCAGCAACCAATCAATCTCTCAGTTTATGGTGGTGCACGCAATTTTGCTCTGACCGCGATTAACTACGAAGCTTACGCTAAAAACAATAGAGAGCTCTACTTATCTGTGATCGTTCAACTTGTGAATAAGTTCTTCTATGACAGTGTAGAAGAAACTTTTAGAGGTTTCGACTTCTACAACAGTTGTTATGCGATCGAGAAGGTTGAAGGCAGATACATCCTCACCTATCTAAAGAAAGCAGCTGAGTTGGATCAGCTCGGCATTCTCAAAATCAATCATGTGAACTCTCCTTACACTATCCAACGAATTGGTAAGTACATGAGACAGAAGGGCCTTCACAAGATTGAAGACGATTGTATTCAGAAGGTCACTGACTTAGTGTATAAACTTGGTTGTGAATCTTTTGACTCGAAGTACAAATACGAACAATTCAAGAATCAGATTTTTGTTCATCTTAAGTTTGCTTTTGAAAAATTGCCGCTTGATCCTGGACACGCCCTCATCTTCTTGGGTAAGTTTAGGGATGTTGATCGTGATTCTCCGGCACCTGATGATTCTTACGGGCCTGTTATCACGGTCGATTGGGCAACAAAAGTTGTTCAAAATTGTGTAAGCACTTCCTAAGTGTGTTATAATACTCACACAAGGAGATATGGTGATGAAAAAGCTTATCAAAGTTTGCATTCACTGCGAGACTGAGTTTGATGTCAACTCACCTGAGAAGCACCGGGCAGCAGGTAAGATTAACGAGTGTCCTGACTGCGTCTATGAGTTAGGAACTGAGACAGCTGTCAAGTATCTTGGCCTCACCATGGGCGACGGCAAATCGACTGCTATGAGCATTGTTGCTTTTGATTCTTCGGAAGATAGAGATTCTTATTCTCGTGCTTGGAAGGCAGTCACAGGATTCCACAAAGGCAAGTCCTGCCAACTGGGAGGCGTCCAGACAAATATTGGCGGTCGACCGGTGAAGCATGTGTCTTATGTCGGCGGTAATCCAAACCACAAGGGGAAAGCAAATTAATACTCTAAAAAAAGTAGTTCTGTGGAGAATCGTCTCTGTTTCTCTAACATACACAGTGGTACTTCTTCTTACGGGTGACACGCAATCTGCAACTTGGTTTGCTCTCTGCTTACATGTTGTGCTAATGACTGCACACTACATTTTTGAAAAGATCTGGAACAAATATGAAGTATGAAAAAACAATTGAACTTTACGGCGACGGAATAGGAAAAGTTGATTATGTGGAACACATGGGCTCTGATTTGACGGTCGTCAACAGTGCCCGTGTCTCGTTTGGTGTGCAAAAGAGCGAGCTTGACGATCGAGATCGAAAGCTTATTAAATATCTTATTGAGCACAGACACACATCAACACTCGAGCATAATCTAATCACCTTCAGATTTAAGGTGCCGCTATTTGTCCGCGCTCAGCATCATCGACATCGCACTTGGTCGTACAATGAGATCTCACGCAGATACACTGACAGTGGCATTGAGTTCTATGAACCTCTATCATTTAGAACCCAGCACAAGTCAAATCGGCAAGCAAGCAATGAGAAGGAGTTAATTGATCCTCTAATCCGTCAAGATGACGGATTGTTCTTCGCCGGAATGCCGGCCTCACAATTGGTAAGAGAACATCACAAGAATACACTTCGCTTGTTCGAAGCACTCGTAGAAGCCGGCGTATGTAGAGAACAAGCACGAGGTGTCTTACCCCAGAACCTCTACACCGAGTATTTTGGCACTACAAATATCTCAAATCTTCTAAAGTTCATTGATCTTAGAACTCACGAGGGTGCTCAGTGGGAGATTCAGAAAGTGGCAGAAGCATGTTTAGAGATCGCATCGGATCTCTATCCAGAGACGATCAAAGCTTATCGCGCTGTTAAAAAACATTGACAGAAGAATGGGCTCTCTTTGAGAGCATAACTGCTGAAGAGTTCTTGCTTAAGCTCCTTGAGTTAGGCCCACCTTTGGAGACATCCATCGTCGGTGCCTTTCAAAGTGAAGGCAGAGGAAGCAGGAGAGGCATTGAACTTCCTCTTCACCGAGACGGAGATTACACGCTTGACTTCAAAGATAAGATCACTTACTTAGGTTTATTTTGTCTTAGAGAGGGTGGAAGTGCAACAACACTTCTTGAAGATGGATCCGGAAAACTGCACAAGTTTAATCTCAAAAAGAATCAAGCATTAATACTCAATAACAAGATCTGTCGTCACGGTCGTGAAGGATCTGTGGGTGAGAGGCTCTTGTTAAGAGTTTGGATTTAAGGAGATCTCAATGTCAGGTGGAAGGTTTAACTACTCTCAATATCAAATAAAAACCATATCAGAAGACATAGAAAGTTATCTTGAGACAAATGAGCAAGAGCTCTCAGAAGAAACGCTGAGAGAGTTTCACACTGCACTCGCGCTTCTCAACAAGGCTTTTGTCTATACACAGAGAATTGACTGGCTGCTCTCAGGTGATGACAGCGAAGAGTCGTTTCATAGGCGACTTAAAAAAGATCTTGGAGGCACTTAGTGTTCTTTGCGATTAGAAAAAAGTTCTATGAGTGTCCTTATAGATTTTTTAACATCCTAATCTGGAATGAAAATGCGCAGATCGATGCCTGCCTCGGAATCGCTGTCATCCTTTTTTGGAGGGGCTTAAAGATTGAACTCTGGCACGACTTTGATATTCCTCAATTCAATTGGCGTCTCTTTAAGTTAAGAAAGTATCTCGATCTGTGAATGATTTATTCCTTGTCAGGTAAGCGGATACAAGAACATTTGTGTGAATGCTGATATTTATCTTAAGCAAAACAAGGAATAAAGAATGAGAATGAGAGATATTCTTAAAGAGTGGAAGAACTTCATAGCAGCAGAGCCACTCTTGAAAGAAGGCGGTAATGCAACAGCTTTTGAGATAGATCCCGCAACAGGCAAAAGTGTTCCTTCTTACTGGAAAGGCGCACCTGCGCAAGCACATCCTATTGTCTTTGACGAGAGAGTGTCAAGAGACACCTTTGTTGAAGACACTAAAGATCTGGTGCGAGTGATTGATGAGTTGCACAGATCAAAGTTTGGAGAAGGTTTATTTGACAAGACGTCAAGAGATCAGATCTTAGACAGCGGCTACGCTTACATGGGATCATCAGAGTTTCTCTACTCACCTGAGATCTCATCAGCAGAGTATGGGAAATACAAAAAGAAAACAGGCGACATCGACCTTCTCATTCCTAACACTAAGATAGAATCGCTCTGGCAACTTTTAAATGCCATCAAAGGGCAAAAGCTCACAGATTACACCGCATTTGTTGGTCACAATAAGATGACACTCGCCTCTATTAAAGGTGAGCAGATAAATGCGATCTTTGAGTTTGATTACGCAGGGAGGCAGTTCCTCTTTCAGATTGACTTTGTGTTCGTTCCCTACGACGAGGAAGGAAAGCCTAAAGAAGAAGAGAAGTTTCTAAGAGGTAGCACCTGGGAAGACATCACAAACAACATCAAAGGTATCGGTCATAAGCTTCTCCTTCAAGCATTAGGCTCAAAGGTGAGAGTCATACCTTACAGATCAGCTTACATCGCGACGACCGCATCAACTCCGCAGAAACCAAGGGTTCAAGTAAATCTTCCTGAGATCAAAGATATCCGGATCGGAAACACACCCATCACGATGGATGTGCTTAAAGATCTTGTTCCTGAGTTAGCAGCCAAACCTAATCTACTTACAAAAATGTCAGGAAAGATCTCTTTGGAAGAGATAGAGAGGTTTGCAGCTGCTGCTGCAGAAAATCCGTCATTAAAAGAGGGCTTATCTGTCGCTTTAGATCCTAGTGGCCCTGCTCAAAATCAAAATATAACTTTCTTGATCACTTACTTAGTTCACTCTCCCACTGTTGAAGATTTCAATCTTGACGAGTATTTTTATACCTTCTCATCCCTAATGACTTTTAGCATGGGAAGAGGCCTCTCAACAGCTTACGAGCCTGAACCTTACATGCTGGGCGGGAAACCTGTTTACAAGTATCAGAAGTTTGAAGATCGAAAGGAAAAGTATAGAAAAGCTGAAGATGTATTTAGAGCGATCTTTCATGCAGAACCCACACTCCAGGATGTCAGAGACACTGCATCATTCTTAGGATTACTTAGAATCATGGAGAAGTATTTGAAACCCGAAGAAATCGTGAGAACATATGACGGACTCATGTTCTACTTCTATGAAAATGAAACTTTCATGTCAGTTCACGACATCGAAGACGACTTGCAACCCAAGGGAACTATCATTGCCGCATTTGAGGAAAAACTACCGGTAGTTCAAAACTCAAAAAAATACCTAAAGAAAGACGCTATCATTCAACTTCACATAGAAAAATACAAAGATCATCTAGCTAAGTATAGAAACAATCCTGACTCAGAAGTGTAAAAGCTAACCTCACCCCTTAAGATAAAGGGTGAGGCATTTATGCGTTCAAAAACAAGAATCGAACGATACACTGAAAAGCTCAATCAAGCAAAAAAGATTCCTATCTCTGTTGGATGCGTGAACTTTATCCACGATGGGAATCTTGGATTTCTAATAAGAGCAGCTGTCTGCTTTGGAGCGCAAGATATCCATGTCGTAGGATCTGTCCCACCAAGAGCAGAGTTGCACTCACTTTCTGGATCAACAACAGATCTGATCAACATTATCCAGCACAAGACACCTCGAGATTTTATTGACTGGTGCCTTGCTAAAAATGTAAAGATCGTAGCAGCTGAACTCTGTGAGAAATCTTCTAAGCTTAGAAAGTATAGATTTAACTTTGAGCAACAAGTTTGTATCTTTACTGGACACGAGACAGCAGGTGTGCCAGGCGAGATCATTTATCACGCTGACTGTGTGGAGATTGATATGCCAGGGCCTGGATTCTGTCTTAACACCTCGCAGGCTGCAAACATCGTGCTTTACGAAGCAACCAAACAATACTTGGAGAACTGATGGAAAAAGAGAGCGTTAATCACCCAAGTCACTACGGTGGCAAAGATAACACATACGAAGCAATCAAAGTGATCGAAGCCTGGGATTTAGATTTCTGTCTGGGCAATGTCGTCAAGTATCTCTCACGTGCTGGCAAAAAGTCAGATAAGAAAGTGGAAGATCTCGAAAAAGCGTTATGGTATCTCAACCGAGAGATTGAGAACCTTAAGAAAAAGAATAAACAAGATCCTCAAGACAACAGATACCAGATCACAACACTATGACTTACTTCTTTGTTGATGTCGAAGCAGATGGCCCCTGCCCGGGGCTTTACTCAATGGTTAGTTTTGGAGCGGTCAAGTTTGATGACTCGCTGGATAAAACATTTTATGGAAAGACAAGACCGATCACAGAGTGTTTCAATCTCGACGCTTTAAAGATCTCTTGCCCTGACCGAGAGACACACATGACTTACGACAATCCATTCGAAGTCATGAAGAGATTTAACGACTGGGTTCTTGAGAATAACACGGGCAGTCGTCCTATCTTTATGTCTGACAATCCAGCATTTGACTGGCAGTGGATTAACTACTACTTTCACATGACCATAGGACAAAATCCGTTTGGATACTCAGCAAGACGAATCGGTGATATCTACTCGGGCGCGACTGGAAACATGAGAGCTAAGTGGAAACACCTTCGTAAGACAACACACGATCACAACCCTGTCAATGACGCTAAAGGCAACGCTGAGGCTTTTAAGGTCATTCAGGAGATGCTTCTTGAAGTAAAAGATCTTAAAAAGAGCAAGAGTTGATCTTTGTGTGTAAATCTCAAAAGGTCATATTAAGATACAGCTGCATTTAAAGCGTAAGGTAAAATGTCTGATCTTCTTAAATACAAGAAACTATCCGACGTGGAGCATGTCCTGCTTCGCCCGGGTATGTATGTGGGCTCAATCAAGCACAAGACAGAGGACATTCCTGTCCTTGTTGAGGGAAAGTTTGAGACACGATCCATCACTTACAACCCAGCATTTCTTAAGATCTTTGACGAGATCGTCAGCAACTCTGTTGATGAGCATCGCAGAAACCCTAAGAAACTGAACCAGTTAGATGTGATGGTCAATCCTGAAAAAGGTGCCATCCTTGTTAGAGACAACGGTGGAATCGTTGTCGAGAGACATCCTGAGCATGACGAGTGGATTCCAGAGTTGATATTTAGCAATCTCAAAGCCGGTTCGAACTTCGACGACTCTGAGGAACGACTTGTCGCAGGCACGAATGGCGTGGGATCGACTCTCACAAATATCTTTTCAAAAGCCTTTCGTGTAAAAACTTGCGATGGCAAGCGTGAGTTTTCGCAGCAGTTCGTCAATAATATGACTGACAAGCAAGAAGCGCAAGTCACGCCTGCTAAGTCAAAGTTAGGCTACACAGAAATCGCTTTCATGCCTGACTTTGAAAGATTTGAGATGACAACAATCGATCAAGATCACATGCGTATGCTTGAAAAACGCGTGATCGATCTCGCTGCTTGCAATCCAAAGTTAAAAGTTTCTTTCAACGGAAAAGATCACACTTTCACTTCCTTCGAAGATTATTGCAAGCTTTACACGCCTGATGTGATCTATGTTGAAGGGCCACGCTGGAAAGTAGGAATCTCGCACTCCAACGGCTCAATGCAGCAAGTAAGCTTCGTCAACTCTGTCGAGACACACGACGGCGGCACACATGTGGATTATGTGACTAATCAGATCGTCACTCACATCAGAGAGCTGATCAAGAAGAAGCACAAGATTGAGATTCGTCCACAAGAGATCAAGAATCACATGTTTCTCTTTGTGCAGTCAGACATTGTGAATCCAATCTTTTCATCTCAGACAAAAGAAAAGTTGATCACAGAGCCCAAGCAGTTCGGATCCACATTCGAGTTCACGCCTCAGATCATTAAGAAGATTCTCACCTCAGAGATCGTTGAGAGAATCTTGGATTGGGCGCAGCAGAAAGCGATCGCCGAAGAGAAGAAAGAGCTTCGTCAGCTAAACAAGACACTGGGCAGATCAAAGATTCTGAAGTTGATCGATGCGAAAGAGTCATCAAAACGGAATGAATGTTCCCTGGCAATATTCGAAGGTGACTCAGCTTCTTCAGCGTTTAGAAAGTATCGTGATCCTCGCACACAAGGTGCATTCCCACTCAGAGGTAAGTTTATCAATGTCTCAGATCTAAGCCCACTTAAGGTTGTTAAGAACAAGGAAGTCACTGCACTGCTAAGTGCTGTCGGCTTAAAGCTGGGTGAGGAGGCCAAAGATCTAAGATATGGAAAGATTTTAATCTACTCTGACGCAGATCCTGATGGTGATTCAATCGCTGGCCTGCTGATCAACTTCTTTGGTCGATACTGGCCAGAGATCTTTGAGCAAGAAGTCGTGTGCCGCGTTGTGACTCCTATCGTTGTCGCTAAGAAGGGTAAAGATAAGAAGTCATTCTACACCAGTGAAGAGTTTAACGAGTGGGTCACTGACAAATCAAAGATCAAGGGCTGGGATATCGAATACAAGAAGGGTTTGGCAGCGCTCGAAGATGAAGAATACAAAGAGATCATCAAGACGCCTAAGCTCTTCGTCCTTGAAAAGGGTGACAACTTTCATGCGACTCTGAATCACTGGTTCTCAAAGAACCCTATGCATCGAAAGGCAAAGATCTTAGGTCGAGATCTGAGTGACGAAGAAGTTGCAGAAACACTTGATGAAGTGTCTGAGGATTGATTGATGGCCCGTGTCAAAACAAACTGCGTGATCTGTGAAAAAGAGTTCATAACTTATGACTCAAACTTTCAGTTATACTGTAGTGTTGGATGTCAATTTGATAGCATTCACACAACAGACTGTTCGTGGCACAATGACTGGCACGCGTGCAACTGCGGAGCCTTCGACAACTTGAAGATCGATTACAAAAATACCGAGGAGGGACAATGAACGAAGTTAAGAGAAAGGCACAAGATTTTTTTGACACTGAGTATCTTGGCTACGCGAAGTATGTAGTTGAAAATCGTGCCATTCCCAGCCTCGTTGACGGCTTCAAACCGAGCCAGCGCAAGATTGCTTACGCGGCCAATCGCTTGTGGAAGACAGGCAAGGAAAAGCCGATGAAAGTGTTTCAGCTCGGTGGTCAAGCAGCAGCGATCTCATTCTTCCATCACGGATCACTTGATGGAACTATCATTGGCATGACACAGACATTTAAGAACTCCATGCCAATCTTTCAGGGTGTAGGACAGTTTGGATCTCTCCGCTCTCCTGAAGCAGGGGCACCACGCTACATTGGCGTAAAGTTCAACGATAACTTTAAACTGCTCTATAAGGATTTTGAACTAACGACACCAAAATACGAAGAAGGTCAAGAGATTGAGCCCAACTACTTCTTGCCTATCGTTCCCACTGTGCTCCTAAATGGCGGCAGTGGAATCGCGGTCGGATTTGCGACAAACATTCTGAATAGAAATCCTGCTGATATCATTGACGCGTGTCTTGACGCACTGTCAGGCAAGGAAGTCAAGAAACTTGTGCCTTGGATCAACGGATTTTACGGCAATGTGATTCCTGTCCCTGACACGCCTCGCAGTTGGATCTTTCAAGGTGACATCGAAATCAAGAACACTTCAACAGTCATCATCAAGGAGATTCCTCCAGGCTGGACATACGAGAAATACGAAGCGTATCTTGACTCGCTCCAGGACAAAGATGTGATCGCAGGTTATGATGACGAATCTTCAGATCGTGTCCGATACACACTCAAGTTTCAGAGAACAAAGTTAAAAGATCTGATCGATAAAAACAAACTGCTCTCGACACTTAAACTTGAAGAGCGAGAGACAGAGAACATCACCACTTTGGATGAGTTTGGTAATCTAAAGATCTTTGAAACTGCTGAAGAGTTGCTCACTTACTTTGTCAATTTTAGATTGACTTACTACGATAAGCGTAAAAAGTATCTACTTGAAAAGATCGAGCGTGATCTCTTTGTGATTGACAACAAGGTGAAGTTTATCAAGGGAATCTTGGATCAGACGCTTGAGCTCAGGAACAGAAAGATTCAAGATGTAGAAGAAGATCTAAAGAAACTCGACATTCAGCAGCACGAAGATTCTTATCGCTATCTGCTCGACATGTCAGTTCAATCTCTGACGAAAGAGAAGTGGGAAGAGCTGCAAAAGAAAGCGCAAGATCTTCGAGATGAGCGAGATAAGATTGAGAGAACATCTCCCAAAGATTTCTACAAGAAAGATCTAAAAGATCTAAGAAAGCAGATTTAACTCCTTTGTGTGCATAATCTCAAAAAGTGAAATAAGATACTCACACAAAGGAGAAAACCATGGGTGGTAAGGCACACGGTGGAGAACGAGTTAGTCGCGAGTATGCTACTGAGATCTACAAGGAACTTC
>Ga0194118_10003447_pt1 | contig 18395 bp, 19 predicted proteins | sample TA2MahsurfametaG_2_FD_148662 | JGI IMG/M metagenome (GOLD analysis project Ga0194118, IMG submission 148662) | Freshwater microbial communities from Lake Tanganyika, Tanzania - TA2015013 Mahale N5 surface | ecosystem: Environmental > Aquatic > Freshwater > Lake | place: Tanzania: Lake...
ATGAAGTTCAGCAATAATTTTAACCCTATGGTGATGTGGATACTGATTAAAACTTAAAAAATGATATTTTTTATTTGTATAATTAAGTAAATCAGATATATTATTTTCCTTTAAATTATACTGAAAATATCTACTGCTTCTATTAATATAGTAATCATATTTTAAAAAAGAGACATTTTTTGATTTATATCTAGAAAAATCATTTAGGTAATCATTATATAAAAAAATAATCTTTTTGTAAGATATATTTTTTAGAATCTCTTCAATAAAATATTCAGTTAGATGACCTTCATGTGAATAATTAACTACTATTGTTGCGTTTATTTTTTTAAGATTTTCAAATAATGTTTTATCAATATACTTTAAATTATTTTTAAAAAAATCTATATGGCCAAATGGTTCAATTCCAAAAAATAAACTTCTATTTTTATATTCATCAATATTTTTTAAAACATCACTTAATAATATCCTATTAACTGATAGATTTGTTTCGGGATTGAAACCTTTTTGATGGATACTTTGAAATATGACACCGTTTCCTAAAACACTTATATCATTACCAAATTTTGAAAAAAGAGATTTAATTAATAATCCCATATCACTAGAATTATTTTCTATTAACCAATTTTTAGAATACTCAAATACTTCAGGTGGCTGACAATTTGGTAATATCAAATGATTTATTTTATTCTCATGTAATAAATTAAGTTCCATAGTATAATTCAGGATATTCAACTAAACAATGAATTCCAATATTGTTCATTGCATATTTGTAACTTAATTCTATATCTTGCCAACTTTTCAAATCGTGAAATTCTATATTTTTACATATTGATTTAAATTCTTCTATGTAGTTTCCTTTATGCTGATGACCTGGATCCAATGGTTTATCTGAGCCCTTACCTAGTCTAATTAAAACATGAGGTTTAACACCAGTCATCATTTCATATTTATCCAAATGATTAACCAGTTGATTGGCTGCTGAAATTATAAAATCCCATCTCGGATAAAATGTTACAACTAATTTACCGGCCATAGCTAATCCCAAACTCATTCCCATTTGAGTTTCTTCCATTACTGGTAATTCAATCAATAAATCTTTATCAACCTCATCCAAAGTTGTACTCATAGGATTACCCTTATATACAATCTGTTGCCCAATAAAAACAATATTATCCTTTTTAGATAATTCATTCATTGCATTTGTTAAGGCATCTTTATATGGAGTATATTCTGGTTGGCTCATAAAATATATTTTATTAATTCTTCGTTTACAAATTTTTTATTCATTATCGATGATGGGTGTCCATACCAATCAAAGTTACCATCTAAATTTTCACTAAATAGAACTTTTTTTAAACCATCATACTCACTCACTTCTTTTTGTTTTTTAACAGCGTATTCATACAATCCACCTTTTCGTAATCCAATATCTTCATAAAACCAAAATTTTTCAAAAGGAAGTTTATCTATATAAATTGAAAAATATTCACTTTGATTATAATAATAATCTAAATTTTCATTTAACCAAATTTCACCCTCATATACATTTTTTGTATAAAACTCAGGTTCATAAAATATATCTTTGATAGTAAAATATGTATAATCAATTTTTTCTTTCTCTAAATAATTAGTAAGATCTAAAACTGTTTCTACAAATGAATAGGAATGTTGCTTACTTAATTTAAGGTGGTGAGTTTTTAGTATATTATCAATTCCAATATACTTTGAATTGTTTACTTCATAATACCCACCTGTTAAAAACCAAAATTCTTGTTTATAATCTAAAGGTTTTGGTAAATAGTTATTTGTATGCGAGCCTGTTTCTAACTCTCCTTTATAATCTTTTATTAAAAAAGAATTTCTATACGGTTGAGTCCATTGAGTAAATACTTTATGGATAATACCTCCATTTTTTTTAATATATTCTACCCAATATGTAATTGTTCTTTTTATTGTATTATTATCATTAGTTGGATTACCTAAATTTAATACAATAATTTCATTACCTATTTTTTCCTGCAACCACTCTGGCCACTGCCAACCTTCTTTATCATTTCCTTTTTGTAAATGATTTAAAGGTTTTAAATTAGTGAAAGAACAGCCACAACAAATAACATATTTTTTATCCTTTAAGATATTCATTTTTATACCAATTGATTGTCTTTTCTAATCCTTCATAAATTGTAGTTTTTGCACTCCAACCTAATTTATCGAATATCTTAAATGAATCAATTAATCTGACAGGAATCATTGGTGCTTTATTATTAACATATTCAATTGGGGAATCTAATCCTTCAATTTCTTTTAATACATTAATAACTTGATTTACTGAATATCCAGAATTGGAGCCTACATTATAAATTTCATGATTCTCTTCCTTCTCCATTATGACCTGTAATGCTTCTACAAAATCTTCTACATAAAGAAGGTCTCTAATTTCAGTTCCATCACCCCAAACAGGTATTGGATTTAACTTTGTAGCCACTTTAATAACCGATGCAGGAGTTACATGACATTTATCTAAATCATACTTATCATGTGGCCCATATAAATTAGCAGGTCTAACAATTACCGTCTGCATTGGATTGATGAGAATTTCAGAATACATCTTACAAAGAACTTCTGCGTATCTTTTCATCCATCCTACCGGATAATATGTTTTATAGATTGATTCGTAAAGAAAATCAGTTTCACAAACTGATCTATCTCCACTTTCAGGATAGATAGTAGAAGAGGATAGAAAAATAAATTTTTTGATTTTATTCTTATACGCTTTCTCTAATGTCAATGCGTTAATTATAACATTTGGAGTAACATGTAGAAGAGGAGCATAAATTGTATCAACTGCATTAGATGTGGATGCTGCACAATGGAAAACAACATCAACTCCCTCCATAATTTGATTAACAAATTCTTCATTTCTTAAATCACCCTGAACTGATTCTCCATACCCTTCTAATTTACGACTATATCCATGATTACGAAGATTAGTATATCCTTCGTTGTATAATCGTTCTGCCAAATTTCTACCAACAAACCCGGTGGCACCTAATATTAGGATTTTACTTTCTTTATTCATATAACTTCTTTTAATAAAATATCATCAACAAATTTTTTCCAAGTTTTAGGAGAAGGATGACCGGCAACCATCATATTACCTTCTAACCATCTATTATCTTCTATATTATCATATATCCATTCATATACCCCTCCATATTCCCCATATTCATTTTTATAAAACCAACAATACTTTTCCCAATCAATCAAATCATAAAATTTCTTTATGTAAATTAAATGCTCAAATCTTTTAGAGTTTCCTCTTTTATTAAATTTCTTTTCTGAATATAATTGCTGTAAAACTGATTCTACTTCATTAAACCTCAATGGTTCTTTCTCTACTTCATTATTTTCAATTTGTCCATCGAATATTGTTTCTTTAGTTGATAGATTATCTTTTATAAAGAATGTTTTTAATTTGATATTTTTACTTTCAGCAAAACAAATTAAATAATGAAACCATTCCAAAAAGGAAAGAGTATCTTCTTCATCACTTTGAACCCATTTTACTTTTCCCCTAAAGTATTCTTTTTCTTTTTCAAAATCCTCTGCTTCTTTCATCCAATCAAAATAGAAATTTCCACTCAAAGCATAAAATCCATTTTCAAAATTAGTATCAGTATAATCAGTTTTATGAATTACTGAATTTGGAATGTTTGGAATGAATATAGAATCTCTATTTAAAAAAGTCCAACATGCCATTAGAGTAATATTAGTAATACCTTTTTCTAATAGTTCGTTTGCTTTATATATTAAACTTCTTACGGTCGTTTTAACATCATTTGTAGGAGAACCCATATTATATACATTCTCAAAGTAATATTTTAAATGTTCAGGCCAAAAATCCGATTGATTTGATGAATTACTTGCATGAAAATTTGTAAAAGAACAGCCACTACAAATTATGTGAGATGTAGTATTCATATGTTTTTTCTAATGCTTTTTCAAATCCTAATTTTGGTAATAATCCCACGCTCATCTGCTTTGTAGTATCCATCTGTCTACGCTCATCTCCATTTGGTTTAGAAGTATTCCAATCAATTGTTAAATCTTTTCCACTAATTCTGATAAGAGATTCTATCATTTGTTTTATAGTAATTTCCTCTCCTGCTCCAAAATTAATAGTAGTATGTAATTTTCTTTTGTATAAATCCAAAACTGCATCCGCTACATCACCTGCATATACGAAATCTCTAATCGGTGAACCATCTCCCCACGCTTCAATTGCCTTCCCTTCCGCTTCTACTATTTTTTTAATTGTAGATGCAATTACAGTTCCCTTTCCACTAAAATCATCGTATTCACCAAAGATATTAGCTGGTCTGATAATTGCCCAATTATGATAGTTGTACTGAACTCTATAAGCCTCTAATAATATTTCTCCCATTCTTTTACTCCAAGATGGAAACCAATCCGCTTCGCCTGGTAAAGTTTTCCATACATCATTTTCAACAAATGTTTTAGCAGGTGCATAAACTCCAACCGAACTCATAAAAATTAACCAAATATTACTCTTAGCACATTGATTAATAATTTCGGTATTGATTTTAAACGATGGGTATAAAAAATCTACTGGTTTATCTTTTGCTCTAACAGGAGAACCCTTTACACCAAAACAATTAAATACCGCATCAAATTTGTTTTTATTAAAAAGAGTTTCAATTGCGAATGGTTGAGTCAAATCTTCTTGTATAAACTCCCACCCAACTGATGGTAAATGTTTACCTTTTTGTAAATCAACCCCAATAACTTTATATCCTTCATTTAAACATTTTTTTAATAGGTGAGTTCCTACCAAACCATTAACTCCAGTTATTAAAACTTTTTTCATATTATATCTTTCTATAATTGTTTTAAATCTTTAATTGTTTCATCTATCATTTCTGAAAAAGAAAACTCAAAAAATCTATTTCTATTTTTCTTTATCTTTTCAATATTATTTTTATACCAAGATAATATATATTTTTCACCTTTAAGATGAATTTTTCTTATTTCCCCTAAAACATTATTTAATCTTTTTTGATTATCAACTATCGAATCAAATTCATAATCAATTAAATCATTATATGGTTCAAATCCTAATGTACGCAAATATTCATTTGATTTACAATCTCCAATGATTAAGAAAGGATGGCAATTCGCCAAAGCCTTAAAACTTTTTTCAGTAAGATTTAAACTATTATTTTCAAATGAGGTCTCAGTTATGATATTAAAATATGTTTCTGAATAATGAGATTTAGTTGTGTATTTTAAATTAGAAAATACATCATTTTTAATGTTAGGATAATCCCAATCTAAAACATTAAACCCCAATTTATTAAACTTACTATAATATTCAGCCAAATCAATTAATTCTACTTCTTTTGATTCAAGTTCTTTTATATTAAAGTTATCATTTTTAATTAAAATAGAAACATAGCTATCATCAATTAATTCATTTTTTATAAGCCATAGAATTAATTGAATTCTAAAAGTTTTTGTAGTATTTTTATTATAACTTAAAAAGAATTTCTTTTTTCGTGAATTCAAATATTCATTTACATACAATAAACCTATTTCATTTCCATTATGCTTAATTGATGTATTTTGTATTTCTTTATAATGGTCGACTAAAAATCCAAACAAATATGGTTTATGAATTACTTTAATTCCGTTTTTACTAAATAATTCAGAATATTTGTTATTTGTTATTACAACTATTTGCTCATCTGGAATATTAAATTTATCTTTAAGTAAAATTAATCGACTAAAAAAAGGGTTTTGATTTGTTCCTTCGTGAAAATTAGAAAATACTAATTTAACATTGGGTTTATCTTTTATCTTATCAAATAAATTTAAAAAATATGATCTATTGTAATCAATAACATTTGAATTCATTTCTCCCATTACTGATAGATTCCAAATGATTAAATCTTCATCATTCAATTCTAGTATTGGATTCTGAAATCCATAATTCCAATCCAAATTAGATATATGACAAAAATCTTTACCATTCGGTACAGATTTATAATCTAGATTTTCATAATAAAATTTCATATTCTTTTTTTATTTTTTCATAATGAATTGTTTCAATATCGAAGTATAAAGATAAATTTTTTATTTCAGATTTCCAAATTTCTAATCTATCTTTAATAAATTGATAAATTGGTGTTTCTTTTTCGGATTCTCGTAAAGGTAACATATTTTCATCATAATTCCATTCTTTTATTTGTTTGGATTTAAAGTAAGTATCTAAATTTTTTATATCCAAATAATTAGCTTCTATGCCTAATACTTTAAGTTCGTTAAAATAACAATATGTAATATAGTTATAATATTCAACATGTGAATCCTTATGGATTGCGTGTGTCAAAAAATACTTTTCAATTATATCTCTTATACCATCGCTATCACCCTTTGTTAAATATTTTTCATATTTTTCTTTTATATCTAATATTCCCATTTCAAAATCTTTTTCTGAAATTTTTCCGTCAAAATATGAACGCATAAAATCTTTACCATCTTCCGCATATTTAAATAATCTTGTCTCAATATTTCCAAAATTGGTAGTAAGTCCTGATATAAATTTACTATTTGGTTCTCTTATTAAAAATACAACTTTCTTTCCTTTAAATAATTCGTTATATATTATATTTAAATAATTAATTCTACTATTAATGAAAAGGGAATCATGCCTAAATTCTGAATGTCGAATTTGATATTCTTTCAATTTAGAATTTATTGGATAATCAAATAGATTAAAATTTAAAATATCTGAAACAGATTTCATAAACCTACTTCCTACTTTAGCTGATGTCACAAACACTATTTCTTTGTTATAAAAATATTTGTAACTAAGTGAATGTGTTTTTAAATTTTGTAAACTATAATTCATTAGAAATTTTTTTAAAATACTTATTACAACTTTCTCTTTTCCAAAAATTAAGCAGATGTGATTGATTATGTTCTAAAATAGATTTACTCTTTTTATAGATATCTAATAAATTTTTGTTATTTATTTCTTTAATTATCTTTACTACCTCATCCATCCTTTCCTTCGGGTCAATAATACTATCATACCCCTCATCCCAAAAATCACTAAAAGTTATAAAACCATAATTATTTAATCTTTCTAAATGTTTATAAGAAGATAAGAAAACACCTAAATGAAGATTTGCAAATGGTTTAAAACTTTTTTCAGTTAAATGCTCCTCATTATTTTCAAAAGATGTTTCTGTAATTAAACTACAATAAGAGTTTTCATAACTTTTTTTAAAATGTGTTGATTTAGTATCTCCAAAAAAATTAAACAAGTTTTTTGAAATTGGCTCAAATTCACTTTTTTTCTTTGTATAGAAAAAATATTTTAATTGAGATTGATGTTTTTCAAGTTCATTTCTTAAAAAATACTTTGAAAAATGTTCTATACTAAAAATGTTTTTACCTTCACTATTTTTTTCTTCACCAAACAAAATTGAAAATTCATATGGTGAAAATAATAAAGACCAATCAACATTATATATTATCTCTTCTTTATATAATTTAGATAAAAATGCAACTCTATGTGCTTTTGGAACTCTATTCAAACATAAAAAATTATACTTTCTATCTAAATTTTCATTGTAAATAGGAAGCTCAAATTTATAACCCAAATCATTTATTTTATTACTTTCAATCGCCCTATGAATTACTAATGAGGTATGTTCTAATAACCAATCTGAAATATTTACCTTCATCCCTACATCACCAATTGAATTTATATAATATGAGTGTAGATTTTTATTCGCAAAATGTAAATAAAAAGATTGCGGAGATAAATTATATTTTAGGATAAACTCATATAGTTTGTTAAAAAATAAAGTATGGTCACCTCCTCCCTCATGCTCTCTTAATAGTAATACCTTAATTTTTTTATCAAAAATAAGTTTTAATATTTCTTTTGAAAAAAAATTTTCTTCAAAGATACAAAAAAACATATTGTTTAGTGAAATAGGAAAATAAATGTTATTATATAAATTAACATCTTCTAATTTGATATAATTAGTTTGAATATAATCATTACAATAAGGAAATCCGCAACCAAATTTTTGACCATTTGCTACGGCAATTTCATTATTCCATTCTTCAAATAATAAATTTAAAATGCTATCCATTTTCCGCTTCCGTAATGAGGATATTTTGATTTATAAGTGTAATGAATAACATCATCTGGAATTTCTCTTTTAGTATTCCATGTCACCTCAGTTGGTGTGTATGTAGATACACCATTATCTTCTACTACAAAATGAAGGGGAAGGTCAAAATTTCTAGCATATTTATGAACCTCATAAAATATACCACTTTCAAAACTCATATCTCCTAAAAAAGCCCAAACTTTATCACTTCCTCCATTTCTTTTAATTCCCATTGCAACTCCCAATGCAATAGAAAGAGTCCCACCTACAATTGCCGATGCATAAAATTTATTATCATGATCACACATCGTAATTGATTTACCATCTTTAATTACTTCAGTAGCATAATCAGATGATAATCCACTTAATACCCAATGATAGTGTGAACGCCACGTTGAGAATACCCAATCGGTTTCCTTTATTCGCCTAAATATTTCTATTAACTCAGCTTCGTTTCCATTTGATAAATGTACAGGCCCTCTGATTTTTCCACCTTCCCAAATATCAACTATACTTTGTTCAAAACGTATTAATTTTTCTACTGTCCAATCAATGTCTCTAACAATTGGATATTGTACTAAATTTTTTATCATATTAAAATGTCACTTATACAAACTCTGTTTTTTTCAGAGCCTCTGTTTAAAGAATTATATTCCTCTCCTCCGATACCGAACATTACACAATCAGTTTCTTCTAAATTCATTTTTTTACAAACATCAGAATATTTCTCACCGAATGTATCCCAATTATAATCAACCGAATATTTGTTCATCAATTCATATCCAATAGCCGCACCAACTCTATTTACCATTTGTTGTTCGTTAAATGCACCAATACCATCATCGATATGTCTAAACTCATTTACCATTCGTATTCCAACTCTTAAATGTTCCATTCCATAAAACGCTTTTGAAAGAGAAAATGTAATTAATTGAATACAATTATGATTTAAATTAACATTAATATTTTTTGCCATTGGATAATATGCAAAATCAAGCATTACAGGAATACTATTTTCATCACAATAGGTTAAAAATTCTTGTGTTAAAAGAGGATGTTGTTTACCATAATCCGAAAATGGTACACTAAGTATTACGGCATCACCTCTTTTAATTTCATCATCTTCAATAAAAGCCCAATTCCAATCGTGTTGAAAAGAACATTTATGATAAAAAAATTCCCCTTTAAAAAAACGAAATCTTTTTTTCTTTTGAATTAAATAAAAGTGGTCAAAGGATTGAATTGTTCCATGCACATAACTTATATCTTTGTACCCCTCTAATCCTTCTAATTTATTATATTTTGAACTCGCAATCCAACTTACAAACTTATCTTTGAATTTTTGGAGAATAGTATCATCGTAAACTGATGATAATTTATTCCAACTAATAATATCTTGTTTGATTTTTGGATTCGGTATTGGCTTTGCTCCTCTTAAATTGTTCATATAAACCTGTTATTTGCATTGTATATTTTGGCTCCATCCCCATATTACCACTTAGATGAGGCTGTCCATATCTAATTACAATAAAATTGAATTTTTTCCAATTTATTACTGCTTCATTATCAATTTCAAAATAGTGACCAGATTTCCAATCTTCTAAAAAGAAATTTAATCTACATACATCTTTTCTATCACATTTATATTGTTGAGAAAATTTGTAAAAAGTATCATAATGTTCCGGTATAGTTTGACCAGGCATTTGTTTGATTACACTTAAAGAATATTCGGAAAATATTTCTTTTGCAAAAGTGTGATATTCTTCCGGTAATTCAAATGTCTGGTAATATTGTGTATTTTTATCAGTAAATCCAGCAGTTATATATTTTTGATTTTGCTCATCATATTCTGCTGCATTTCCATCTAATGATACATTATTAGAAAGAACATCAAATTTTATATTATGTATTGTTAGCATATCCTAAAGGAAATCCATTTCTAAATTCAGAACCCATCTTCGGAACAATCATTTGATAACCCTGAATTAATTGTTTAATACCTTTATCTAAATCCCACTCTGGCATCCATCCAGTCTCTTCAATTTTAGCGTTTGATACAATATAATCCCTCTTATCAGGATCTTCATAATAATCGTTGTATGATACCGCAAAATCGTTAACGTGAGATTGTATCTTTTCTAACAATTCTTGCTTCGATAGATTAGCCGAACTTAATCCTACATTAAATACTTCTCCTTTGTATTTATCATAATTTTCTAACATAAAAAGAAATGCGGATGCCACATCTTCAACATGAATAAAATTTCGTTTAAAATTTCTTTCAAATACAACAATGTACTTATCGGTGATTGCTTTGTATGTAAAATCATTTACTAATAAATCAGTTCTCATACGAGATGATACACCAAACACAGTTGCTAATCTGAATGTAATTGCATCAGACGAAGTTCTTAAAAAGTTTTCAGCATCACATTTAGTTTGTCCATATACTGAAATAGGAGTAAGGGGTGATTCTTCGGTACATTCAGTTTGCCCTTCTGCTATACCATATCCACTATTTGTATTTGGATAAAGTATTTTTTTACCTTTACCAAATCGCACTAAGTTTACAATCTGTTTAAAGTTTATTTCTCTTGCTAATTGAGGGTCATTTGCACACGCAGGAAATCCAACTATTGCTGCTAAAGGTATAATTACATCTACTTCTTTACATAATTTTTCTAATAGCGATTCATTTCTAACATCACCATAAATAAATTTAAATTTTGGATTAGATGTATATTGTAATAAAGAAGTTTGATTAAATAACAATTTATCTAATACAACAACTTCATAATCAGCATTTAATAATTTTCCAACTATTACTGAACCTAAATAACCGGCTCCTCCTGTGATTAAAATTTTCATTCTCCTTCTAATTTATTAATGATGTTATTTTGGATATCATTTATATTAGAATCTTGATATAAAAGGGCGTGGTTACCATTTCCACTTCCATCCCATACTTTAAATCGATTTATATTTTCTAATGTGAATTTATATTTTGCTAATGTAAATCTTCTAACTATTTCCGCATCAAATAAATCAATTTCTTCTTTATTTAAAACTTTTTCCATAATTATTACATCCTCTATCCAACCTTTATACCACCAACTGTATTCTTGTAAATGAGGTTCAATATAGAGAGGAGCAGCTGCTCCGATAAATAGTGGGGTATTTTCATAACTTGCAACTAGATGAATAATAGGTTTCTCTTTGGTTTCACCATTATAAGTTACTTTTAACATTTTATTCGTATAATCTACTGAAAAAAATACTTCTTGCCATTCTCTTTCAAAATCATAAGTAAAAGTAATGTTAATATTTTCTGCATCTAATAGTTTACTCATCCATAATTGGGCACTAACAACATAAAAATCATTTTGTTTATTTACAAATACACCAGAGTGCAATCCAGATTTAGAAAATACACCGTATGTATCATTATCTTTATCTTCATTTTTTTCTATTTTAAATTTACTATAAATTGTAAAATTTTTATGAAAAAAAGTTTTTAAATTAGGTTTTTTAGATGTGTTAAAAGTTGATTGTTCCCAAACTTTATAACTTATATCTTTATTGAAATACAAATGCTGCATTATCTTATACTTTTACATAAATTCCAGAATTCTTCTAACTCTGGAAAGGTTTTTACAAAATTAGTTCCTCTTCTTCTATCATGCTCACTAAAGAATCTATAAAAATCTTTTCTATTTCTTTTTATAGTAAGGTCTTCCTTTGGTGCAACAATTACATCATATATTCTCCTCAACTTATGAATCTCAACATCAGTATATCCAATTGGATTTTGAGTGCCTAAACTTTCATAAAAATCCATCAATTGAGCTTGTTCAAAAACTTCATTATGCCAATCATCTGTAATAATATTAGCTGCCTGGTGATATGGATGTCTAAGGTAAGAACTATCTAATCCAATTGGATAGAACCAATATCTATTAGGATTTGTAAATTCTTTTTTTAATTGATATACATCTTTAATTAATTCTTTATAAGATGGGATACTTAATAGATTATACGTTCCCATAATAGAAATTGTTAGTTTTGGTATCTCCTCTAATAATTCGGCACACCTATCATACCATTGATTATAATTAAATCCATTACGAATATAGTTTGCTTGTTCTCCCCAGCCATCACAGGAAGTGAAAATAATAAATTCTCTTACTAACCCATCACTACTTATTCTTTTAATTTTTTCTTTTGCCTGTTGGTATAATTTTTCGGGTGCTCCCAAATTTGAATTAATAGCTAACTTTAATTTTTGATTGGGATTTTTAATTACATAATCAAATACTTTAAATGTATCTTTATGAAGTAAAGGTTCTCCACCTGTAATTCTAAAATTAAGAAGGTCTTTGTATAAATTTGGCCACCATTTCCAAAATGCTTCTACATAAGGATTATGCTCAGTTTGTTTAAATGGCTGCTTACCCTCTTTAATAATATGGTCTAATCCATTATGACGAGTTGAAGTTGGATATGCTCCAAATTGCTCAATTTCTTCCCACCATTGTGTAGAAAATTGAGGATAACAATAAGAACACTTAAAATTACAGGCATTACTGAATGATACTTCTACATAAGAGGGATTCACATCATCCATATAAGATGAATTTTTAATTTCATCAAAATGAGGCCAAGCCCATTCTTCCGCAGATTTAAATGTTCTATCGGAGAATTCATTAGAGTTATCCTCTACTTTCCAGCAATAATCACATTCAGTTGGCCTTAAGCCCTGTAACATCTCTCTCCTTAATTCCTTTTTATATTTGGTATTATGAAGTGCAGATGGGTTATCTACTAAATCTTCTTTAATAATTTTGTGAATACCTGGATGGTGACAACTATGATTTTGCCCAATGTGAAGGTGTAGAGTAACTTGTTTCCACTTTGCTAAACAAAATCCTCTTCCAACTGAATTGAGCTTTCTTCTTATTTCACCATACCTTTCTGTATTATCCATATTTGTTTGGTCTGGATTTTGCTACAAAATCCATTATTTTATCGTGTTTAAATTTAACTGGTTCTGATATAAATGCGTGATTACCATTACCACTATTATCAAATATCTTAAAGTTTGTTTTTTCTGAAGTATCTAAACTACTAAATAAACTATCTTCCTGTAATATTTCCGTTGTTTTAAGATTAAACTTTATTTCATGCTCTTCTAACAACCTGTCATATAATACTACTAATTTTAATTCCCCATTTAAAATGTTATTTTCACTTGTTTTTTCATAAACGTTATCTGATAAAAAAGTAAAATAGTTGTCATCTTTTATAACATTTTGAAAATCACATTTAAATTCATATTCAACGTCTGTATTTAAGTCATTATATATAAACTTTTGTTTCCTATTGTTAATTCTTATAAAAAAATCAAATGTATTACCTACTTCACACACTATATTTGAAAAGCATTTATCTTCAACTTTATATTGAAAATGAATCCTACCACCCTCAATTATAAGAGTTTCAGATGAAAGATTTCTTTTAAATAAATAACCAAAAGGTTTTTCTATTTCATAACTACCTTTTAACCTAAGAGTGTATCCATCATTAAGAGATGAAAAGTTCTTAATATTCGTGCTATTAGTAGATTTATTTGGTATATAAAATATCATTATGCTTTACCTTTTCTACATTTTTTATAAAATTCTTCATATTCAGGAAATACTTCTAAGAAATTAGTTCCCCTTCTCATATCATGATGTCTTACAAAGATAAAGAAATCTTTTCGATTTTTTAAGAAAGTTAAATCATCATCGTGATTTTTCATCCATTCCGCAATCCTCTTTACTTTAGTAATCTCGATATCAGTAAATCCATATCCATCATTTCCCACTCTAACTTGCTCATAATAATCCATAAGTTGAGCTTGAGAATAAACCTCATCTATCCACTCATTATCCAACACCTTTACACTCTGATGCGGAGGCCAACGTAAGTATGAACTATCTAATATAATTGAACTGCCATAATATCTTTCTGCGCTGTGATATTCCTTTTTAATTTGATACACATCTTTAATTAAACCTTTATATGAAGAAACAGAAAGAGCATTATAGGTACTCATTATTATAATCGTAAGTTTTGAATTTTCTGATAATAATAAATTAATCCTATCAATAAACAAATTATAATCAAATCCATGTCTAATATAATTTGCCCTTTCACCATGTGCATCACAGGATGTAAATAAGATAAATTCATTTACCCTATCCTCATTCATTAGTTTTTTTATCTTTTCTCTAAACTCATTGAATATTTTTTCCGGTGCATTTAAGTTAGTGTTAATCGATAAGTTTAAGTTTTTATTTGGGTTTTTCGATTCATTAATGAAATCTAAAATATCAAAAGTATCCTTTGCCAAAAGAGGTTCACCGCCAGTAATTCTAAAAGTATGGAGGTCTTTATACAAATCTGGCCACCATTTCCAAAATGCATCTACATAAGGATTTCTTTTATTATGAGGAATCGGCATTTGATCCGTTCCCTTTAAATAATCTAAGTTATTAAACTTAGTTGAAGTTGGATATGCGCCATATTGCTGTATCTCATCCATCCATTGTGAACTAAATGCAGGCCCACAATAAGAACATTTAAAATTACAAATATTGGAGAAAGATACTTCCACATATTTTGGGTTTATATCTTTTATACCCTTAGTTTTTAACACTTCATTAAAGTAAGGTAATGACCACGGCTCAGTTGATTTGTAAATTCTATCTGAAAAATCATTTGAATTATCTTCGATATTCCAGCAATAATCACACTCTTTTGGTCTCCCTCCTTCTAACATTTCTCTTCTTCTATTTTTCTTAAAAGAAGTATTATGAAGTGCAGATGGATTTTGTCTAATCTCCATCTCTGAAATTTTATGTGTTACAGGATGGTGGCAAGAATGATTATGACCCGTCTGTAATTGTAATGTAACCTGAGTCCATTTGGCCAAGCACATTCCCTTACCAACCGCATTTAATTTTTCTTTTGTAGCCTGAAAGTGTTCGTTTAACATTTACAATTTATTAATACTGAATTATTTCCTATTTCTTCTATATTTAATAATTCATAGGTTAAATTACTCATACCATCGTTTTTCCAATCATATTTTCCCTGCTGCATTTCTAACACATATCTCCTTTCGTTTCTAGCAGTTGTTGCTCCTTTTGCCCATTTACCATTCACTAAACCTTCACTCATATGCGGTAAACATTCAAATCTACCATTTCTTCTAAAAGGAATTACAGTAGATGGAATTTCTATTTTTTCTTTTGTAAAATTAACATTTGTAATTTTACCATTATTTTCATTACCACTTAAATCTTCCAATAAACCATCATTAAAAGAATTAAAATCATAATGAAGTTGTAACCCACTTTGTTCACATTCAAATGGTATATTTTTTATTTCATTATCAGTTAAACATCTATCATACAATCTCACTTCTGTGATTTGACCTTTAAAAAATTTATTTGGAAATGTTTTGTTTATCGAAGGCGATGTACCTAAATAATAACTTTCACATCCATATCGTTTTAAATCACCTGAATATTCCATAGGTGATTGAACTCCTGTTCCAAATCTAGCATCAGTTTCTCTGCCATTTAAATAAAAGTGAATTTGTTTATTATAAGAATCAACTTTGAGAGTAACCCATGTCCATAAATTCTCATATCGTTTCATCCACATATATTGCATTTCTCCTTCATTATTCCATAACATTGAAGTAAAGGCTCTACTATTATTGTATGAAATGCCATAATCATATCCAGGTCTTCTAAAAACTGGATATTCCCAAAACCTTCTTTCATTATCACCAATCAAATAAATTGGAATCTTTTCTTCTTGTTGATGTGCCTTAACTAATAATGATAATGTATGAGAACGATTACTTAAAAATCTAATAGAACGACTCTGAGGGATTTCTATAAAAGAACTTTCTCCATCAAAGTTTGCAATATCAAATTCATTTTTTGGTCTGATATATGTTTGGTCAGCCATTCCATTTATTGCACATCTCCAAAATAGGTCATCGTCTTCCATCCCCCAATCCCAATAATCGTTGGAATAACCATTGGTTTTATAAACTTGCTCTTTTGTAAATAATACAGCTCCACCAAAGTATTCTTCGTACTTTAAGTTGTAATCAGTTTGAGAAATATGAACGGCTAAGTGTTGAGGTAAATCAGCATTGTAACTATAATCACAACTATCATCTTCCGGTATCATATCAATATCATGCCATACAATATAATCACACCCATCTTTAAATGCTACATCGGCTGCAATATTTTTCATTTTACCCCTATTGAATAACTTATCATCACATTGATGGGCGAAATAAATCTTATGTTCAATTCCTCTATCTTCTAAGAATTTATGAACTCTTGGAGAGAATTGTACTATATGCTCTTCTCTATTTCTATATGGAACACATACTCCTAATTTCATAGTTCTACTGAAATAAATTTTGTGTTATTACTTAATTTTTTTTCTTCTACTTTTTTATATCTCAATGTATTTAACCCTTCGATAGAATAAAATAACATTTCATTTTTAAGAGAATTATATCTTAATTGATTCTGCCTAGTTTCTTCATGCACCCAACGATTACCCTCAACACTATTACTACTATGTTTCAATGATTTAAAAGAACCATCTTTTTTATATGGAACGATTGCTTCAATTAAAAACTTTTTGTTCATCAAAGTATTATTTTGACAATTTACAATTTCAGCATCAAAACCATTTCCACTTAAATCAATTAATTTATCTTTTCTAAAATGTTTAAAATCATAGTATAGTTTTAACCACTTTGAAGATTTATATTTACCAAAATTATTAAGTAAAGATTTTTTCGCCGATTCCTTATATATTTGTTCTATTTCAGTTTTTGCTAATATTTTATCAAACACAACAAATTCATTCATAAAACCTTTAAAATAATAGTTCTCATAATTTTTAGCGGGATTTGCAACACCTAAATAAAAATCTTCCACTTTATAATCATAAAGTTCATCAACATATTCTTCTCCTATATAAGTGTTATTGATATATAATTCAATCATCTTATTACGCGGGTTACGATTGATTACTGCGTGAACCCACATATCAGGACTAATATCTGAAAATATACTTTTTGATTTTTCATCTTTATCCCAAATATCCAATTTAAATCGGTTGAAACTATTAAATGATAGAGAGAAGTTAAAACCAGGAATAGAAAGTATGGTATATTCATCATAATCCCTATTTAAATCATTAACTAAATCATTTGGTTTAAATTTTACTGAAATAGAAAATTCATCTTCGAATATGGGTTTAAAGTTTTCAAATGGAATACTGATAAATGAATCTATGCCATTAAAATAAAAATAATTTAAATTATATTCATCATTTTGAATTCCAAAAGCTCTCGTATCTAAACTTAAATTACATTGAATACATCTTTGTAAAAGGTCATCATCTTCAAATCCCCATCCCCAATATTCATTGGAGTATCCATTGATTATTTTAAAATCTAATTTATTAACAATTGTTACACCCCCAAAATAGTTGTAAAAACTTTGTTCACCGTCAACTTTATTAGCCAAATGAGTAGGTCTATCACAATATGAATAATCAACTTTAATAGGTAACATATCCACATCATGAAAACAAAAATAATCAAACTCATTTCCACTTTCTTTGTAACCAACATTTAATAACTTACCTCTGTTAAAAGGTTTTTTATCATTTTGTTCAATTACAAAAATTTCAAATGGTATTTTCTTTGAATTTAAATAATCTTCTAAATAAGGAATAAAGACATTAAGGTGTGATTCCCTATTTCTATAAGGAACTATAACAGCTAATTTCTTTTGTTCTTTCTTACTATTGTCTTTCATCATTAGGTCTTTCTGAATCTCTCGCCGGTCGAGATACACTTCCTAAGTTTTTAGCTTTTAAAATTGTGTAAAACTCATGTAAATACCATTCAAATCTGGTACCCCACGCTGATTTATCGATTTCAAACATCCAATCGTTTAAATCTCTGAAAGAAGAAGCGATATCTTCTAATGCTCTTACTTGTCTTTCTTCTAATGTTTTTTGATCCGCCATAATTTATTATTGAGGTCTTTCGTTTGATTTATCAGGTCTTCCAGTATTACCAATAGT
>Ga0194118_10003449_pt1 | contig 18384 bp, 21 predicted proteins | sample TA2MahsurfametaG_2_FD_148662 | JGI IMG/M metagenome (GOLD analysis project Ga0194118, IMG submission 148662) | Freshwater microbial communities from Lake Tanganyika, Tanzania - TA2015013 Mahale N5 surface | ecosystem: Environmental > Aquatic > Freshwater > Lake | place: Tanzania: Lake...
CAAAATGAATGTTTTTACAAGAATAGAGAATGGTAAAAGAGTTTTGGATGTCAATGAAGATTTTAGTATAGACGGATGTATTTTCGATCTTCTTAAAGAATATAACTTTACATTTGTCAAGAATGGTGAAAGATTATCTGTATGGCAACTGAATGAGAATTTTCAAGTTCATGTATATCAAGACAATAATATCATATCAAATATTCATTTAATAGTAAATGATGAGATGTATTTTTACACAAGATATAATGGAATATGGTGTCTCAAACATCCGAGAAAAGAGATAGGCAGTGCTTCTGCTATGATAGAAAATATTATGGACAAGATAAGAAACAAATGGAGTGAAACAAAATGAATGTCTTTACAAAAATAGAAAATGGTAAAAGAGTTTTAAATATAGATGAGACAGAAGATTTTAGTATAGATGAGTGTATTTTCAATGTCCTTAAAGAATATAACTTTACATGGGTCAAAAATCTTCCTGCATTTAAGAATCCCGAAATGTCTGAATGGCAACTTACTCATGATATTAAACTTCTTGTTGCTCATCATCCTAGATCAGTAGAAAATATTTCATTAGGTATAAATGGCGAGATATTTAATTACACAAGATATAAAGCAATATGGTTCTTAAATGAGAGTAAAGAGATAGGTAGAGATTCTGATATGATAGAACATATGATGGAAACAGTGAGAAGTAATTGGGGAAAGAAATAATGTATACAGAAATAGTAAATGGGAAGAGAGAGATAATTGTAGAGATAAAACTAGATAAGGATATAGGGGGTGTTTTAGGGGAATATAATTTTAAAGAGAAAGAGCCAGATTTCTTTTATCTGCCTAATACTAAAGAAACAAGAATAGAGATTTTAGTAATAAGAGATGAGACAGATACAATAGAAGAAATAACTTTAAAGATGATAGGTACAGTAAAAGAATTTGCATTCTTTAAATGCAAGAATCAGTTATGGGTAGTACAAGATCAATCAGGAGAAGGAACAATAGGAGAAGGAGTAGATGTACTAAGAGAGATAATGGAAAAGATAAGAGAGTTTTGGGGTTGGTTTATATAATACAAAACAAAAGAAAGGTAAGGTAAGCAAGATGTTTACAGAAATAGTAAATTCAAAAAGAGTTCTCACAAAAGAGATCAATCTAAGTCAAAACATAAATCAAGTTTTATCTGAATATAAATTTAGAAAGTATACAGAAGATTTATGGTTCTTAGAGAATAGTAAAAATATCTTCGTATCTATAAAATACTTATCCTCAGGAGAATTGATTTTTAAAGTAGCCTATCCTTTTCAGAATGTAAAATCGGAGGATTTATTTCTATATAAAAAAGAAGATTCTGAATGGAAAGATCATTTAAGTAATATCTATACATCAGACAAAGAGTTAATAGAAAGCATAATGGATAAAGTAAGAGCATTATGGAGTGCCTAAAATGTATACAGAAATTAAAGATGGGAAAAGAGTTTTAAAATCTAAAATTAAACTTAAAGATGATTTTGAAAATATTTTAAAAGAATACAAATTTAAAGAGTATTCTCAGGATATTTGGAACAATGAAGAAACAGAAACACTTATTGAAATACATAAAGATAATAAGGGTACGGTATGTGGAATAGAAGTAAGAAATAACACTCTTGATTTATCTTATTATAAGAATGAAAAATATATTTGGGTTTCTAATGATGGATTTACGACAGAAATTGTAGGTAGGTATGATAATTCTGTTATAGATCATATTATGGGTATAATCCGTTTATCTTGGAAAAAGGTATAGATTGCGAACCGTTCATGAAAACAGTTTTTTTCTTTGTTATGTTTGTTTTGGTCTTAATTATCTTTCTTGTTATAGGTCATGATTTATATTTAGAAGATGGTTTTTTCTACCTGCTTTTAGATTTCATAAAATTTTTACTTTTTATCTTAATCTTTACTGCAATATTTTTAGTGTTAATATAATATGATTTTAAGAATCAAACAAAGGTTTTTAAAATGAAAACAATACCTAAAAAAGAAGAGCTCGAAAATCAGAAGCACCTGAGCTTAAGAGAGTTATCGATACAATATAAAGTATCAACCCAAACAGTATCGAGATGGTATAAATTATATGGCATTGAAAAAATTACAAAACCAAGTAAAGAAGAACTGTCAAAATATACACATTTAACCCAAAAAGAAGTAGCTCAAATTTTTCATAGAACAAAACAAGCAATTTCTTTATGGGGATTAGAATATGGTCTTGTCTTTTGTCAGAAAAGACCATGGAAAAATTTACCAAGTAAAGAAGAATTATTACAAGCAAACGATTTAACTTTAAAAGAGTTAGCTAGTAAGTTCAAGACATCTATCAACAGTATTTTAAGGTGGTTAGAGTTATATTCTATCGAGAGAAAGAAACTTAAACCAAGTAAAGAAACTTTAGAGAGATTAAAACATTTACCACAAAGAGTAATCTCTAAACAATTAGGTGTTTCTCAAGAGTACATATCTGTATTAATGAAAGAATATGGTATAGAAAAGAGAATCTTAAAGAAGCAGATAAGCGAAGAAGATTTTCAAAAGCTACAACATTTATCACAGGAAGAAATAGCCAAGACTTTAGGAGTATCTAAATCTTATGTATATAAGAAGATGATAAAGTTTGGGTTATTAGAAAAGAAAACATCTTTTAAAACACTTGTGAGAAAGTTACAACATTTAAGTAAAGAAGAAATATCTAAGCAATTAGGTATTACACAAAATCATGTTTCTGTCTTATTAAGAAGGATAAAGAATGAAACTCGCACCAAGTAAAGAAGAATTAAGTACAATGTTGGATTGGCAATTAAAAGATATAGCCATAAGATATGGAGTATCTTTACCAACAGTAAGTAAATGGTTTAGAGAAAATAACTTAGAGAAAGTAAGTTACACAGGAAAAAAGACTAAGAAGGTTGTACCTAGTAGAGAAGAATTAGAACCCTTAAGTAAGTTATCATATGCAGAAATAGCAACTAGATATGGAGTATGTGCAGCAACCGTACGGAGATGGTATTTGGATAAACCCCATACAAAGACAAAACCGAGTAAAGAAGAAGTGGAGTCTTTATTACATATGAGTCAAAAAGAAATAGGTGCTTTATATGGTATATCAAAGCAAGCTGTTTCTTTATGGGCAAAAGAATATGGGTTACAATTCAAAAAGACAGTAGGTTTAAATAGAAAGTTACCTATTCCACCTAAAGAAGAATTAGAATTACATATAGATAAATCTATTAAAGATGTGGCAGAGATTTATGGGGTATCTTATAGTTCTATTCGTAAATGGTATATTTCATACAATATACCAAGACCATATTTGAAACCATCTAAAGAAGAATTAGAGAGTTTAAAACATCTTACACAGAAAGAGATAGCTAACCAATTTGGTATTGCCCAAACTTATGTTTCAGCTCTCTTTAAAAAATATAATATCGAAAGGTAACTATGTATATTATCTCAACAGGTTTGTTAAATTCTAATCTATGTCATATAACGGACACTCTCTTCTGTTATACAGATCTTCGTATAACAGAAGATTATCATAGCTTGTATTTAACCTTTATAGGTAGTACAAATGAAAGTATCACAGGATATAGTTTAGAGAATTGTGAATTTGATTCATCGATTGCAGAAGAAATGATGGATGAAGAATATGTAACAAGGTTAGAAATTATCTTAGAAGATAACTCTAAATTTACATATAAAGATTTTGTATGGGTCAGTACAGTAAGAGAGAATACTAGATATGTTTATATGCCTAATGGTAAGATCATCTCATATGATGAAGAAAATGGTTTCTTAGATGAGGTAGAAGATGTTAATCACAAACCATAGAGGTACAAAAGAATATAAAGGGGAAAACCCTAAATCAGTGGATGAATTTAAAAAGACATTAGATTCTCTATTACTAGAAATGAAATTTGAAAGAACAGTAGAAGATTTCTTTTTATATGAGAAAGAAAATTTAGTTGTTATTCTATATGACGATGGTTCTTTGTTTTTACCATATAAAACAAGTGGTATCTCTTTCATAATAAAAACACTCTTTATAGAGATAAAAGAGTGTAATGCTAACATCCTTATGGAAAAAAATATTTGTTATAATGTCTTATTTGATATTATAAGAGTCATGTGGAAATGTTATAAAGTAGATGCTTCAGAAGAATTGTTTATAAATTCAGTTAGCTATTATTCAAATCGGTTAAAACAAATTTAACTTATCTATCAGGGTTTGTTCAAGAGTGTGTATAGAACATTTCCATATAGGTAAAACCTTATATGGACGACTTACCATATTTACTCTAATTTGTTCTTTAAATTCTATATCTACTGCGATATATATATAATCTCTTTGTAAATGAAAGATACCTAAATCTTTATCTGTATGAGATATAGAACAGTTAAAACCATATTTTAAAGCTAACGATTCTATAATACTTATCACTACTTTCATCTTTAACCACTTTCTAAGGATATATACCCATATGTATACACAAATCATAGATAATAAACGACAATATACAGGAATGCCTATACTCACAGTAGCTCAATTCAACACCCTTTTTGTAGAGATATTTAAAAATGAACTTAAATTTGAATCTTCTTACTCAGACGGTTTGTTTAAAAAAGATGGCTGTACTGTCTTTGTTTCTTTCAGTTATTCTCAAACAGCGATAGGTTTTACTGAAAATATCCGAATAATAGTAGAAGAAAATTTAAGAACAACAATAGCAGTAGACCCTGTAAAGAAAAATTTTTCTTTAGATGGTGGTCGAATCTTTAATATAATTTTTGAAATCCTAAGATTTATCTGGAAAGATAAATTCACAGCTAAAGAAGAAACCATTAAATTTATAGAGGAGTATAAATGATTACACATATAGTAGATGGTAAAAGAGTGGTAAATAAAGAGTACCTAGATACTTATACAGGAAAGTTTGACACTCTCATATCTCATTTTTTAGAAGAAATGGGATTTTACCTAGAAGATGAATTTCATAATATATGGAAGAAGGATAGGTTTTTTAGAGTAGAGATGGGAGCTAATTTTATAGAATGTAAGTATCTATCATATAGCAGAAACCATATCTTTGAAATTGGGTGGAGAGAAGCTCTAGATAGAGGAGAGAAAATTAAATATAGACATCTTACAGGTGGTCTATGTGTATATGAGTTATTAAGTACTATCTTATGTGATTTAAGAGAATTATGGGAAGAGAAGAAGATTAATTAGTCTATGATGGTAACATAATATATATTTTTAACTTTATCAATACTTAGAACTTTAGGGTCTCTTAAGCATAAAACTAATTCTGTATCTTCCATAGCCATATAGTATTTTTCTTTTGCCTTAAAGACATCACCATCTAAAAGTACTTTAGGGTTTTGGATAACAAAAACAACACTTTCAGTTTTAGATTCCTCTGACCTTAAAGAAAAATTTGTAGCAATATCTTTTGCATAAGTCCATGATTTTAAACCATAGGCTAGATTCTCTAAGACTTGTTTTACTTCAAGAGAAATAGGTTCACCTGGTATAAAATTAATTGCTAAAAATTTTGTACCATATACTTTAGGTAAACGAACTCCTCGATATGCTAAAGGATATTTTTTGGTTTTATAAATACGACCTAATTCTTTAAATAAGGGATATAACTTTTCTGTATCTTTTGATAGTACACCCCAAGGAAACCTTAAATTTTTGAGAGTTTGTAAAACAGGACCATCATAGTTTGCTGTTCTATACTGATCATTATATGCCCATAGACTTTTTAAGGTTCTTATACCTTTTAAATCTTCAACTATTTGAGAAATATCTGAGTGTGGTTCTAAATCAGTCATCGCTCTTCTTATATAAAATCTTTTATCCATAATAAACATCCTTTATATTTACATTTATAGATGTCTATGAATTAACTATATACCCTAGTATATATATGCTCTACATACTCCATATAATCTTTCTGATCAGGTAAAACTTCTCCCCCAAATACCTTTCTCTGTATTAACTCATATGCCTTATCTCTACTCATCATAGCTCCCATTAAACCCACTAACATACTCTGTGAATTATATACACCCTTACTGTCTTTTATATGTTGTTCCATTACATCTTTGTGTACTTCTAAATTACTCACTATACTTGTCATTCTCTTTATAGCATAATCACATAATCCTGTACTGTCTATAAACACTACTCTCTCTACTGATGAATGACTCATATCTCTCTCATACCATAAAGGTACATTCTCTAATACAGGCATTACATATCCTCTTAATAATCTTGCTATCCCACATATATTTTCACTACCTATTGGATTCTTTTTATGGGGCATAGCACTACTACCCTTCTGCCCCTTGCTAAACCCTTCTGAGAGCTCATTTACAGACGATTGTTGCAAGTTCCTTATCTCTACCCCTAATCGTTCTAAACTTGAGCCCAGAAGCCCTAAAATCATAAAGAACTCAGCATGACGATCTCTAGGTATTATCTGTGTAGATATAGGTTCTATATTTAACCCTAACTCACCTAAGATGTACTCTTCTACATACGGAGATATATTTGTATAGTTCCCCATAGGTCCTGATATTTTACCATATGAGATATTCTCTATAGCTCTAACAAGTCTTTCTCTATTCCTGACCCACTCACTATAAAAGGTAGTTAAAACTAAACCAAAGGTTATAGGTTCACCATACATACCATGACTACGACCTAACATCTTCGTGTATTTATGTTCTATAGCTTTAGATTTAAGGGCATATAAGAGTTTATCTATACGGTCTATAATTTGGTTGCCCGCTTCTCTTAAAATAAGAGCTGTTGCTGTATCTAATACATCTGAGCTAGTCATCCCTTTATGGATAAAAGAAGCTAGGTCAGGTTGTTGATTAGTGATATGTTCTATAAAGGCTATAAAGTCATGTTTAGTAGTTTCTTCTATTTTTAAGATTTCTTCCTTAATGATAACAACAGAATTAAAAGCTAGGTGTAAATCTTTAGGTGCTTGGTTTATACTCTCTAATGCTTTAACAGCAAGAGATTCTATAAGTAACCATTTCTTAAATTTATTAGTATCTGACCATATACGGTTCATCTCTTCTGTTAAGTATCTCTCTATCATTAAAAACACTACCTCTTTTATTTAGTTTTTGATATAGGTTGCTTTAACTTTATACCATAAGAGAGTACAGAATATGTTAAGAAGATTTATAAGAACTTATGAAAGACCTATATTTTTAGTTTCAGTTTTATCTATGTTTATGATTGTACTTTGGATGTTATATAATTTCCCCATAATCTTTATCTTAGTCTCTTTGTATATATTTACCTATAACAGATATGTTTAATATAATAATGAGGGCCCACCAGATATGCAAAGATAGATCTAATATTGCATAGATAGTATATAAAAATATATATATACAATGATAGCTATATACCTATATATAGTATATACCCAATGATAGCATATATACCCAATAGGAGTTTTTTAAATATGAGCTTTGAAGAACTTGTAGATTCTTATCTTCTCTCTTTAAGAGAACCTTCTTCATGTGTTGTTAGTTGGTCAGAAGGAAAACCTATATTTATAGAAGATAAAGGTACTTATATAGAAACTACATATTTAGTACCCATAGATATAAGGTCACCCATAGATATAAGGTCACCTATAGAAATAGGTGGTGTGTTTTATGAACTTAAAACAAGTACAGAGAATAAAGAAACAGCAATAGATAAAATCACAGATAAAATTAATTCTTCTTTTTAGATATATCTAAACCTATACTTGACCATATATTAGCAATAGATTCTACTTTAGTTAAAAGTTCTTTAAACCTGAGATAAGGAAAAGGTATCTCTACTAAATCCATATTAGATTCTTTAATAATGTTAAAAGGTGTTTGGAGAGCTTTAACAAGTACAGGATCATCATATTTAGATGAAAGGTTATAAATACAAGAAACAAAACCTTCTTTAATGACACCACCTTTTACAGAACTAACTAAGGTCTGTATCATTTTTTCTATAATGGTTCTTCTATTTCTAGCTTCTACTTCAGTAGCACCACCTACTTTGACCCTGATTAAACTACCACTTAAAGCACCTATTCTTTGTTTTAATTGTTCTTTCATAAAGTACAAGTCATTAGTTAAATGGTCTGCTTCATAGTTTAATTTATCTATTCGTTTAGATGTAAGTTCAACTTTATCTTCATATTGTTCAAAGAGTACTTCATTAAGTTTAATCTTAACTTCATAAGCTGATCCATACCAATCTAAATTAAATTGTTCTTGGTGTTCTAGTTGGACTTCGCCACCTACAAAAGATTCTAAATCTTTTAACCATTCATGAGACCAGGTAACTTTAGGTGTTTCAATAGCATATGCTTCTATAACACCTTTATTTCTATTTAGAGTAATTGTATCTAAAACTTGTTTAGAGTAATAAGGAGCTAGAATAACAAGAGGTCTACCTTCTATTAGGTTTTCTAATATAGGAGTAATATGTTCTATTTTATTTATGGGTCTTGAGATCATAGCTATCATAGGACCCTTTAAAGAAATTTCTTTTTCCCAATTAGGAGTTGGGCATTTACCTATAAAACCTTCACTATGTATAATTTCTATATCTACACTTTCACCTACTTCTACTGAGATATGTATATCAGTCCCATTGGTTAATAAAGCATTATATAAAATCTCAGGTAGGTTAGGTGCAATTTTTTCTAAGTCTTGTCTAGTAGGTTGAGAAACTTGTATGTCTTTATCAGGTAGGTTAAAAGAGATAGAGTATCTTTCATTTTGTTTATGGAATTGTTTTAAGATAGCATATAGGATAAAGATAGCAGTTTTACAGCCATCTCCTTCACCACAAATTTCATATAAGAAACCTCTTACATAGGGGTTCGTATACCAAGCGAGCAGGGTAGTTTTAGCTGATGGGTTTATGAGTATTTTTTTATTTCTATACAACATAACATTTTTACCATTGCCAGCATAACCACTTAATAGTAGGTAAACAAATTGTTTAAAGTCTTCAATGTGATAAATCATAGTATCTCCTTAATATAGATTTCTACATAATACGGCTTGGTTGGTGTCTAGATTTCTTTATTTTGGTATAAAAAAAAGAGCGAAAGCTCTTTTTAAACTTAATCAAGTTGCAAGACTTGATTAAGTTTGACGGTTCGCATACAAAACTTCTTATTTAGAAATTTTATAAGTATTTGCTTCGTATCTCCAATTTTTCGGTGTTAGCTTAATTTTTAATTCAAGAAAACCCGATTCGTCAGATACAACACGATGAAATTCTTCTTGTCTTTCTAATTCACCTAAAGCATCGAGAATTTCTTCGTTATAATGCTCTGGGGAGCTATACTTAGCTTGAAGCTTTGCTACTGTAGTTTTTCTCTTGAGTGAGCCATCTGCTCTATATACTCTTACGATCATATCGCATATCCTTTTTTAAAGGTTTCGTAAAGTACATCGCTTTGATCATCTTTACACTAATCTTTGTTTTTACTTAGTCTTTTTAAGAAAATCTAAAACACTAGGTTTTATCGAGGTTTTTCAGGATATGGGGTCAGATCATAAAATGTAGAAATCTGTATATATGTGTATATGTGTGCATACACACGCAAGAATGATAGTATGTAGAAATCTAGGGTGTTTTTATGGTTGATAAAAAGTAGAAATCTGTAATTTCATGTACTTTTAAAAAAAGTATGCGGACCCCTCTAAGGTAGGGTACAGATTTCTATATACTATCGGACTTATACATGGGTACACATATATAGATTTCTACATATTATGACCGTAACCCATACCCTGAAAAATCTCGGTAAAATCTAGTGTTTGAGAAAAATTTAAAATAGCTAAGTAAAAACAAATAAAGGTGTAAAGATAATCGAAGTGATGTACTTTACACGACCTTTAAATAAAGGATATGCAATATGCAATACCAAACATTTGAACATGATGATCGTATGGTAGGTTTTAAATCTTGGTTAGTAAGTTATCTCAAAGATAATCCAATCAAGCGAGGTGATTCTGTGAGGGTAGAAATACCAGCAAGATTTAATGCGACTTGTGCTTGGCATTTAACTACTATCAAAGTCAATGACTTTGTCTTTGAAGATGGCGAATCAAGACTTGTAGATCGTTTTCAACTAGATATTGCGATTTGCCCTGATCTAGCTATCATTGACACAAACAAGTATATGTAAGAAAGGAAAATAAGTATGACTATTTTGTATGCACACCTTGTAGGCGAGTCTTTTGGCGAAAACTATGTAGCAAGTTTTCATGAGAATGAAGATGCTTTTAGATTTTCATTGCATGATGATGATCGTGTTGTATCTTTCAATGTTCCAGATGATATGGTTGAAGATTTACTCACTTATGGCACTAGCGATAACAAGTGTAGTTTTTCTGATGGATATGATGCGTATCGTCAATTAAGACAATACAGACAATATTAAAAATTGTCTGTATTGTTGGTTTTAGGTAAGGGGGGTAGATTTCTTTATAGAGTAAGAAATCTGTGTGTGTCAATTTTATGTATGATAGGAATAGGCAAAAACATCTAGGTTATCGCCACCTCACTTGTAAAGAAAAAGTTAAAATTTACAAGGTCAAAGGATTCGTACCCCTATATATCGCTGACACTTTTCTTCTTCGCTATAAAATGACATATAGGGATAAGATAACCTAGATAGATTTATTGGTCATCAAAATCTTCTTCAGGGTCATGTAATTGGTCAATGGCTTTACCATAAGCAAGAGCTTGAGTAATAAAGACTTGTGGGTCAAAGACTAGTTTTTGTTCTTTAAAGACAATATCTTCAAGTTTATCAGCAACTTTACCTGTGGCTAAAAAGTTAAGTAAGACTTGTGGATTGATATAAGACTTAATAGTAGTATTCATACTTTGATGACTTAAAGCTTTAACGGATTCACGATATGCTTGATCAACTACATCACGAATGACTTCAATGATTTCACCCTTAGCATCTTCAACTTGTTCTTGAGTAATATCATAGACCATACCAAGAATCATATTTTGTTTTTGTTTAAGAGCATCAATAAGAACTCTAGTGGATTTAAGTTTTCTGAAATCGGTTAAATTAAGTCCAGGTATAATAGCTCTTAAATAAGCAGTGACTTTAGATTGGTCAAAGACATTGCCTTGAAAATCTAAGAAAAGGTAATTGCTTTTTTTGTTAGCTTTAGTTTTATTAACAAGATCAGTGATAGCTTTAACGATAATAGAATCGCTCACATCAGCAAGATTGATAATACCTTTTTTACCTACAAATTCTAATCTGACAAAGTTAGAACGGATAAATTGGATATGGTGTTTATTAAGAGTAATAGCACCATATGTTTCTAAGTATTGGTCAATTTCTTCACCATCTTCATCTTTTTCAACATCAAGGTCTTTAATTTTAATTTTGTTATCTTCTTGACCTGGACGGATACCTGTATCAAGCATAATATAAACAATAAGAGCTTTCATTCTAGTATCATGGTCAGGAGAATTTAAATCTTTTTTAAGTTTATCTTCGAGTTTAGTTAAGTTGGTAAGTAGTATTTTTTGTCGTTCTATTTTAGCACCAATATCATCTATCTTTTCAGCAAATTTAGATTTGAGAGCTTTGATTTTATTATTCTTATCAATATCAACGATAAGAGTCTTAGGTAAGAATTTTAAAAATGTTTGGGGGATAATAGATTGTAAAGCATCTCGTTCTTCATTAAGAATTTTACTCTTATGTGAAGATTTAATAATACCTGCTAATTTAAGGTCATACCAACCTGAAGGAGTAGTAGGTAAAATTTTAGTAGGGTTTTTAGGTGGTACAAAGAAAATATCTCGGATAGTATAAAGGAAAGTGTTTACACGACTTTGTTGGTTTTCAGAACCTTCAAAATATTTAGCAACAAATTGACCGATAGGGTTATCTTTATTAGTACTATAATTTTTAAGTTTAAGAGTAAAAGTTCTAGTACCGTCTGAAATAGAAGCATCAGCAGTCAAAGTAGTAGTCATAGTAGTGAAGATATTAAGGTAATCTTTTTTAGCTTGTTTTTGAGCAGTATCTGCCCCCTTAACATCTTTTTCAAATGCTTTAGCTTTTTGTTGTTTAAGTTTTTGTTTAGCTGCTAAATCCTCAGGATAAAATTCACGATATGATTTTCTGAGAAAGGATTCGAGATCAATAAGTTTTTGTTCTAAGTCAAAGGTTCTTTCATAAAGAGCATCTCTAAAGATATAAGAGAAAGAGTTAGTACGAGAATCTATATTCTCTTTACCAACATATTTTTTAACAAAATCTTTAAACTTAGGTTGGATTTTAAGTAAAGCAGTAAAAGCTCTTGGAGTATCTACTTTTCTAATAAGAGATTTAAATACAGGTATAAGAGTTTTAATATCTGATTTAGCTGAATCTATGTATTCTGATAAAGTAGGTTGCATTTTACAAGTTTCCTATAAGGTCGACAAGTTTTTTCCATGAACTATTAAGACCACTACCTAATTGTTCGAGAATGGAAGTATCTTTAGGTGCATCGGCTACAATAGGTTGTTCTGGTTTACTACCTGGGGCAGGTAATTTCTTTTTACTGAAAGCTAAAGCTTCGGTAATAAAGACTTCGGGATCAAATTGTAATTTAGATTTATTAAGGAGAGCTTTATCCATAGTATCTTCAACTTTACCTGTAGCTAAGAAATTAAGAAGAAGATTAGGATTAACATAGCTATTAATGGTTTCATTAACAGTGGAGTGGGATAAAGATTTTTGAGCTTTTTTATAAGCAATAGAAACAGCATCTAAAACGAGTTTGGTAACTTTAATTTTAGCTTCTTCAGTTTTAAGGGATCTAGCTTTAGCGATATTACGATAAAGAGTTTCTCTTTGAGATAAGAGAGAAGCATGGATAACACGAACAGCTTTTAATTTTCTGAAGTCAGTAATTCTGAGTTTTTTAAGACCTGCTGCACGAGCAAGACTTTCAAAGTAAACAACAATATCTGTATTACTAATCTTTTTACCATTAGGGAGTACAAAGATACATTTATTAACAGCATTAGGGTCACCGCTAGCACTTTCGACTAGAAGTTTAAGTTGTTTAACAATATCAGCTTGGGTTAGTTTAGTAGCATTTTCAACACCTCTTTTACCGAGGAATTTAAGATCAGCAACTAATTTAGTTTGGAAGAATTTAATATGTTCTGCTTTAAGGGTAGCGATACCATAAGTATCTACTAATTCTTTAACATATTGTTTTTTGTTATCTTTAAGTTCAGGTTCACCTTGATCATCTTTTTTAAGTTTTTTCTTTTGAGATTGACCACCAAATTCGTTTGCTTCTTCTTTAGCAGGAGAAGGTCTTAAACCTGTTTCGAGAGCGATAGCTGCAATTAAACCCATTAGTTTCTTTTTAAAGATAATATAAGATTGGCTATCTTCAGCAGGATCATCTGAATATTCAGCTTTAAGATCAGCATAGATTTTCTTTTCAATCAATTCAAACTTACTAATGAGTTCTTCTTGAATATCAATTTTATCATTAACATTAGATAGTTTGTTATCATACATAGAGAACAGTTTAGAGATAGCACCTGTATCATCAACTTCGATTACTAAATTTTTAGGTAAGAAGTCAATAAGAGTAGGACCTTCTTCTTGTGAATATTTTTCTAAAGTTTCATGTAGGACTTCTCTGTTCTTTCTTAATTCAGTTTCTTTAATAGCTTCTTTGAACAAGAAACGGATACGGTTTTTATTTCTAGTGGCAATATCTTCTTGTTCTTCATTTACAATATAAGAATAAGTTTCGTGTAAGACTTTCTTTTCAAAAGAGTTATAATCTTTAGGATTAAGATAGCTTTTACCTAAAATTTTAGCGAGAACTTTACTGAGTACAGGATCAGCTTTAAAGCCATTCATAAATGCTAAAAGTTTAGGGGAAGGTTCATGAACTTTTTGTTTAGCTTTAAGTAATTCAGCTTGAATAAGTAATTCAGATTCTAGTTCAGTAAGTTCTTTTTCGTATCGTTTTTTAGAACGAGCAACTGCAAGTTCTTTTGTATATTTAGGTAATTCTTTTTCAGGTTCTTTCTTTAAGAGTACAATTTTATCTTTATCGAGTTTGTTTTCTAAGAAAGTTTTTATAATTTCTTTTTCTTCATCATTAAGGTATGGAGATTGAACAGAGAAAATGAGATTAAATTCATCATTTGTTAAAGGTAATTTGTATTCGATTTTTGGATTTAAAAGGTCTTGTTCTTCTTGTGATAATAAAGCAATATTAGCTAAAATTTTTCTCTTTTCTTCTTCATTAAGTTCTTTACCTTTAAGAAGTTTATCTTTAACTCTAGTAATAAAGTATTTAATCTTGTATTTAGCCTCAGCTATTTTTTCTCTTTCAATTCTGTCTAAGATATATATATCGAGAATATTAAGAGTTTGGTTCTTTTCTTTTTTACTTAATGCTATTTCAATATTATCTTGAACTTCTTGTAAAGAAGAATCTATTAAATAACCAGTAATCTCTTCTTTAAGATATTTTTTTCTTTTGATAAGAGCTTGGTTTTCAGCAGAATCTCTTTCTAATTCTTTTTGTTCTTTTTCTCGTTTAGGTAATGTAATGTGTTGTAGGATAATTGTTTTAAAGAGAATATTCAAAGTCTTTTCATATTCATTTAAACTAAATTTCTCTGAAAATTCTTCTTTGTAGATAATACGGTAATATTCTTTTTCAAACCAAGTCCAAGCATTAGCTTTAGATAAATCAACAAGGTCTAGTTCAATTTTATTTTTAGCAAATTGATTATTATTTACATAAGCCATATTGATCAATGTTCTGAAATTGTAAGCACCAATTTTTTGACCTGCTTCATTCTTAATATGGTGTACTCTCCTTTCATACTCAGTAACAAGATTGATAATTTTGTTACTGATAACAGAAGTATCTTTAAGCCTCTCAATAATTTGATCTTCATCTAGTTCAGAGATAGGTTTTAAACCTACAATACCTTCTTCTTTTTTACCTAACCATTTAGAAAGTCTTTCAGTATTGTTAGTAGGTGCTTCAAGAATAACTCTCTTATTAGGATTAAAGACGCCACCTGGATTTTCAACTTCTTGTAAAGGCAATTCTTCTTTAGGTTGATTGACTAAAGTTTTAATGGCTTCAGGGGAAATTTCTTCTTTAAGTACAGATTTAGCTTGTTCTTCTTCTTTTACTTTTTCTATGATTTTTTCTGTTTTTGCTTCGACATGAACTAAAGTATCTAAAACAATTCTTTGTTCTTCAGGGATTTGTTGTTCTTTTAAAATCTCTTTAGTTTCTTCACGATCAATTTGTTCATCGACTTCTTTTATTTCTTCTTTAGTTTGTTTTTCTTCTTCACCCTTTTTAGCTTTATATTCTTTGATATATAATTCTTTTGCTTCTTCTTTTGCTTCTTCTGAACCGTAGGTATCCCATGCATCCCATTTTTCCCTGAATATATTCTTTCCAAAGCTAAAATGTTCATAATATATGTCTTCATCATCTTCATCAACAAACTCTGTATCTTCAATACCTTTCCAGAAGTCCTCAAAACGGCGATTATACATATCATCGGCACTAGCTTTTTTACCTTCGCCGGAACTATCTAATGTAGTAATAAAACCTCTAAGTCTTTCTTTTTCGGTATCTACAATTTTCATGTATTCTGTGAAACTAGATTCTACTTTCTCTTGTAATTCTTGTTCTTCTTTTTCAAAAGTAGCTACTTGCCCACTATCATATTTCTCTTTAATATATTCTTTCTGATAAAGACCTTTTGTTTTTGGATATACGACATTATAGATATAGTTATAGACTACATCAAAATTCTTTTCTTTATCTTCAGGACTTAATTGTTCCCAACTACGAGGTCTTTGCGTATTTAATAATTTTTGAAAACTGTTTCTATTAAATGCTTTAGCAGAAGGACCTATATAGCTTTCTTCTAATATGTCTTTTAAATCATTGTAAAGACTAATTGAAAGATCGGAAGCAAACCTAAACTTGTTCTTAAACATATAACCTCTCTTATATAGATTTCTTATAAGAGAAACAGATATAAACTAATTATATACTAAAATCGCCACCTGTATCACTACTTGATAAACCTTTAATTTTTTTATCTAACTTTTTTAATGAAGGTATTCCACCTAGTGTTATTTCTATTCTCATTCCTTCTTTAACACCTTTAGGCAATGCCATTAAGGGCATAATAAATGTACCCCTACCTGCTTTAAACACTGCTTTGTTTCCTTCTATACGATCTACTACCAAAACTTTCTTATTCGTTACTCTTGCAAACTTTAATAAACTTTGTTCTTTTGCAAACTCATCTCTTTCAGGATAAAGTGGTTCATCGGTATAGCTATATCCAGGATTTGAAATAGCATTAGCTAGAAAACTCTTTATATTAAATTGAACTTTTGCATCTTGTTCTAATAATTCACTAAAGTCACTTTCAATCACACCTGAATTACTTAAGAAATTTAAAATGACTTGTGGATTGATATAATTGTTGATTGTCATAGATATGGTTGTATGGTTCAAAGCAACTTTTGCATTTTCAATAGCTGTCTTTAAATGTAGACTAATCGCTTCCACTATCTTTTTAGTAGCTTTTTGTGAAAATACATTTTCTATTTTTAATAAATTTTCATGTAATTCTTGTTCAGCTAAAACTAAAGCATGATGTAAAACAGTTGCTGATTTTAACTTTCTCAAATCTGTCATACTATGTTCATCTGTATTTTTCAAACCTGCTAAATTTAACAAACTAATATAGAACTTATGTAATTGAGCTGCTGTATATGGTATCCCATCTATACCAAACAAAACACCACCATGTGGGTTTTTCTTATACTTTCTTATCAAATCAGCAATGACTTTATTTAATAAAGGATTAGAGATAGTTGCTTTATTTACAATACCAGATTTACCATAAAATTCTAAAGATGTTCCGAAAGCATCTAAAACTTTAAAATGTTCTGGTTTTAAATTGATTGCCCCAAAAGTATCAACACTAATTTGTGTTTTATCTTCAGAACCTTCTTCTTCAAGATAAATTTTAGATAAACCTGTACTCTCATCACCAGGTCGGATACCTGTTTCATACATAATATATATGATTAAACACATCATTTTATTTTTCATATCTTTAGATCGGATACCTTTATTTAAAAGGGATTCAAAACGATCTTTAATAGCAATAAACTCTTTTTGTTTTTGTATCTTTAATTGTAAATTTTTATCCTTGTTTGAATATCTACTATATATATCAACAATTTTACCTTCAGGATCGAGATCAACAACCATTTTACTTGGTAGATATTCTAAAACTTTTTGAGGAATGACAGAACTTAAAGGTGTTCGCATTTCAGACAAATCTGACTGAATAGCACTACTTTCACTTAAACTTAATATACGATTTTGTAACCATTCTTCATTAGGTGTTTCTACATATTTTTTCAATACACCTTTTAAAGAACTTTCTGTCATATAATTGTTTTGAATTAAAAGTTGAGCTTGTTTGGTGTTTAACAACATTACAAGTTTTTCTTCTAATGTGTTTGTACTCAACAAAATTTGTTGTAGTGTAGGTTTCCATGAATTGTAAAGTTTTGTCACAAATTGTTTTGTGACATCTAAACCTATCTGCTCGTCTTTATAAAATTCTTCATACTTTGTCATTTTAGTTCCCTTGAGTTTATCTATATAAATAGGGAACTAAGAATAAACTATTTATTTATATTCAAATCTCTTTCTTTTTTACAGAACCCTCTTAATGGACAGCTTGGGAGACCATCACAAGCTTCATCTCCTTCTGTGTAATCTCCATAACAACCACCTTGATTTTTCTTACCTACAAAATCATTGATTGCCATATTCAATAAACTAATACCCCTTTCTTTTACATAAGACCTAAACAATTTTTCTGCATCTGATTTAGGTTCATCTAAACCATCAAACAATTCTTCATTTGGAACTTTACTTTTTTGAAAAGGTTTTCTAGGTTCTTCGATCAATACAATTTTATCATCATTGTCAAAGGATATGGGTTTCTCTACAAATTTAGGTTCTTCTTGTTTAGTAGGTTCTTCAGGCAATTTAACATATGGATTAAATGCTTTAGGTTCTTCATATGCTTTAGGTTCTTCTTTTATTTTCACATATGGGTTAAATGCTTTAGGTTCTACCTTTTCTTTGTTTCTTTGAGATACAATAGATGACATACTTGGGTGTCCATAGGTATCTGATGATGGTGTGCTTAAAATACCTTTCTTTCTCATATCA
>Ga0194118_10003459_pt1 | contig 18346 bp, 20 predicted proteins | sample TA2MahsurfametaG_2_FD_148662 | JGI IMG/M metagenome (GOLD analysis project Ga0194118, IMG submission 148662) | Freshwater microbial communities from Lake Tanganyika, Tanzania - TA2015013 Mahale N5 surface | ecosystem: Environmental > Aquatic > Freshwater > Lake | place: Tanzania: Lake...
CGGGAAGCCGACGGACAACGCGCACATCGAGTCGTTCAACGCGCGGCTGCGCGCGGAGTGCCTGAACGCGCACGTCTTCGAATCGCTCGAAGACGCCGAGGAAACCTTGACTTCGTGGCGGAGCGATTACAATGCAGTGCGTCCACACAGCGCCCTAGGCATGCTGACCCCTAGGGAATTCGCTGAACTCGGTCAGAGGAATGCAGGCCGCTGATGGCCCGAATTCCTCGCAGCTCGAGTGGCATCAAGACGGGGTGAAGGCCACGGGTACGGGCGATCTCAACGGCGATGGCAGCGTGGCAGGGGATGATCTGGCGCAACTGCTCAGCGCGTGGGGTCCGTGCGGCGGCTGATGCGCCTCTTCGCCCGTCCACACGCATCCCCTTGGTGCGGAATGACCGCGACGGTGTCTCAGTCAAATCGCACCGTGCAGTCCAGCGAGGCGGACCTCGCGGGCGTGATGCACTTCTCGAACTACTTCCGCTGGATGCCGCCGGCCAATCCGTCGAGCAGCGGCTTTGGATGGAAGCGACCTCCCGGTAGCCTTCGGTCGGACGGCCATGGAGCTCGCCGCACGGAACGACTCGTCGCATCAGCATTCACCGGAGCCCTCAATTGACCCGACCCAAGTCCCTGGCGATCGCCGTCGCCCTCGCAGCCGGCTTCGCCCCGTCAGCATGGGCGCAGTGCGTCGGTGACCTCACCCACGACGGCGCAGTCAACGGAGCTGACCTTGGCCTCCTCCTCAGCGACTGGGGCGGCTGCACGGCGTGTGCGGCAGACCTTGACCGCAATGGCAGCGTCGACGGCAGTGACCTCGGGACCCTCCTCGGCGTCTGGGGAGCGTGCCCGTCGCCGATCGTGCCGGCCTGGGCCTCCCTCGTCGAGGCTCAGCCCGACCCATCCGTCATCACGGATCCGGCAATCCGCGCCGCCATCGTCGAGTCCGGCATGGCGTGGCGCGTGCGTCACCAACCAACGCAAATCGAGTTGCTCCTCATCCCCGCGGGCACCTTCCAGATGGGATGCACCCCGATGACCAACGGCTGGTGCTGGCTCGAGGAGTCGCCGGTGCACCAGGTGACCTTCAGCGGTCCGATCTACATGGGTCGCTACGAGGTCACGCAGGCGCAGTGGACGCAGGTGATGGGCGCGAATCCCAGCCAGTTCCAGGGGCCGTCCTACCCGAATTCCGCCTTGCGGCCCGTCGAGCGCCTGAACTGGAACGACACCCTGCCCTTCCTCGCGGCCACGGGCATGCGCCTCCCCACCGAGTCCGAGTGGGAGTATGCGTCGCGCGCCGGCACCGTCACCGCGTTCCATGGCACACCCACGAACCCTGCAGGCGGCAACAACGACGCCGCGCTGGCGGCCGTCGCATGGATCGGAATGAACTCCGGGATGCAGACGCAGCCCATCGGTCTCAAGCCGGCCAATGGCTTCGGCCTGCACGACATGGCCGGCAATGTCATGGAGTGGGCAAGCGACTGGCTCGGCCCTTATCCGGCAACGCCGCAGGTGGACCCCGCTGGACCGGCGTCGGGGTGGGGACGAGTCTTCCGCGGCGGCTGCTGGCACCTCTACCCGGACCTCTGTCGCGTCTCGGTGCGATTCGAGGACCAGCCCGATGGCCAGCGCTACAGCGACACGGGCATGCGGGCGGCGCGGGACCCCTGAGGCTGCCGGCGCATCGACCACGGCACTCCGCTGCAGCCCGCCGCGTCGAGCGGGTCGTTCCGGGGGGTGATGAATCCCGTCGGCAGGTGAGGTCCGCGTCGCGGGACGGCGCGCGTCACCCCCCCGCGCGTAAATAGAAGACGGCGTCGATCACGGCGAGCGGCACCGCCGAGGCGATGACGCCCCACCCGAAGCCCTTGACCAAGGGCTTGGCGCGGGTCGCGAGGATCACTCCGGTCGGCAGGTAGGCCGCCTGCAGGGCGAGGTTGACGCCGAGGATGGGGCGCAGCTTCTCCGCGGGCATCGGATCGCCCAGGAGCGACGGCCACACGATGGCCCCGTCCAGAAGGCCCCAGAGCGCGACCATCAGCCAGAAGCCGCGCCACGCCTCGCCGGGCCTGCGAAACAGCGCGACCGACGCCGCACCCAGCGAGAGGAGCGCAAGGGCGAGGATCGCCGCGGTGAGTTGTGCCTGGATCATGTGCAGGAGGGTAGGCACGGCGGGCACAACCGGGAACGGCTCTGCCCGGGACACCTCCCCCGCCCCAGCCCACTCCCTGACCCGCTCGCCGGCACTATTGTTCCGGCATGGACGTCAAGATCTGCGACTTCGCCCCAACGGACCTCGGCTCAACGGTGCAGCTGCTCGAGAGCCTGCGGTCGCAGCCCGACAGCGTCCCGGTCGACATCGCCGACTTTATCGCCAACGCCAACGATGGCGCGACCGTGGTGGTCGCGCTTGCAGGCGGCGGCGTCGTCGGCGTGGCGAGTGCGCGGGTCGCAGGTGACCGCGCCTGGACGCAGGTCTTCGCCATCGCGCCGCAGTGGCGCCGGCGCGGCATCGGGTCCGCGCTCGCCCGACGCCTCGAGGAACGCCTGCTGCACCAGGGCGTGCGCAAGATCTGCGCGCTCCTTGGTCCCGGGCAGGTCGGGGAGCAGGCGCTCCTGAACCGCGGCTTCGTCGCCAACGGCGACATGGTGCTGTACGAGAAGTTCCTCTCGCTCGAGCCGAGCGACATCCGGACCATCGACAAGTGGGGCGGGCAGATCCTTGACGGCGACCTCTGGAACAAGGCGGCGGGCATGGAGCGCGAGAAGGCCCTCATCGACGGGCGCATCGTCGCGCCGCTGTCGGACCCGGCGCTCGCGGAGCGGATCGGGCTTCGACCGCCGGCCACCGTGATGATGTTCGGCCCGCCGGGGACGGGCAAGACCACCTTCGCCCGCGCCGTTGCCGGGAGGCTGGGCTGGCCCTTCGTGGAACTGCTGCCCTCCAAGATGTCGTCCGCCGACGGAACGCTCGCCAACGAGCTTCGCGAGGCGCTCGCCGAGCTCGGTCAGCTCGACCATGTGGTCATCTTCATCGACGAATTCGACGAGATCGCGCCCGCCCGCGAGAGTCGGCCCGCCGCGGCCGGGGTGGTGAACCAGTTGCTGAAGTCGATCCCGGACCTGCGGCAGCGCCCCGGCAAGCTCCTCGTCTGCGCCACCAACTTCGTGGGCGCCATTGACCCCGCGGTCATGAGGCCCGGTCGCTTCGACCTGCTGATCGGCATCGGGCCGCCGGATGCGGCCGCGCTGACGGCGCTGTGGGAACGGGCGATCGCATCCATGCAGCTCGGGCCCGGCGTGTCCGCCACGGAACTGGCGGGACAGTGCCGCGGCTTCACGCCCGGCGACATCGACCTGGCGGCCCAGCGCGCCGCCGCCGACGCGTTCGCGCGTGCGCGCGGCGACAGCGGTGGCAAGCGCGCGGGCAGCAAGGGCGGGTCATCCGCGGTGGTCACGCGCGAGGACCTCGCGGCCGCCGTGCAGCGCACCCGGGCATCGATCACGCCCACCATGCAGGAAGCGTTCCAGGCCGAGGTGGCGAACTTCGAGCGTGTGTGAGCGTCGGCCGCAGACGCGTGCCGGCCGGCGATGGCGGCGCGCGGGCCGGCAACCGCCCGCGGGAGCTCAGTCGCCGAGGTGCCAGGTGGCGCTGGGGCGATCGAAGACGATCGTGCGCTCGCAGTCGCGGTTCTCCGATCCCGGGCCGAGGCGCACGCCAATCTCCACGGAGCTCTCCCAGACGGTGGTGTCGCCGGGCGGAATCTCCACCATGACGGATCCGAGGAGTTCCCCGGCAAAGCGGCGTGGCAGGCGCGGGAGGCGAGCCTCGGACAGTTGCACCTCGGTGTAGCTGGTGATGGCCTCCGAGAGGAGGTAGTTCGCGGCGGCCGGGTCGAAGCTCTGCAGCACCAGTTCGTCGTCGAGGGAGTTCAGGCTCCAGAGTGCGCGCACATCGGCCTCCAGGAGGTCCTGCTCAAGGCGCAGCGCACGCGCCACCGCGAGCAGGTCCGACTCGTCGACGCACTCCTTGGGTGCCGCAAGTCGGAGAGCCGCGCGTGCCTCCAGGGAGCCGGCTCGCACCAGGGTGGCGAGGGTGCGGTCATCGAGCACGCGAACGGCTCCGGTGGGCTCGACCACGATGGTGCAGCCTTCCGCGAGGGTGCTCGCAAGGCAGGCCGCGGCAACGGGGAGTGACGCGGGCTGCAGGCAGAGCCTGCTCCGGGCACGCAGCAGACCCTCGACCGGAGGCAGCGCATCGAGTCGCGCGCAGACACCCGAGCGCGGGGGGGCCACGGGGCTGCGGCGCAGGGTCGGCCTCGACCGGCGGGATGGCGCGGGTTCTGGGGTGAATTCCATCGTGTCTCTCCGATTCCTTGTTGTGTTCCGTCAAACAGAAAGGCCCTGCTGACGAGCAGGGCCTTCAAACGCTCGGACTGAGTGGTGCGTTCGCTCAGTCAGCCCGTCGTCGCCCTGCTTGAATGTGCGAATGCGCACAATGGCAGTGAGAAACGAGCGAACCGAGGCCCGCCGACAGCCAGCACACGGTGGTGGCCGTGATGCGGGGCTGCTGCGGGATGGCCTCTCTGCGGGCTTCCATTGCCCAAGACCCTAGGACCCGACGCCGCGGCCGGCAAGTGCCCGCCTGAAACTTTTTCGGGGCCCGGGAGCGTTCGTGGATTTTCCCCGGAGAAGGCCAATTGTCGGAGAAAGATGCCGCTTTCCGCGACGGTCCACGCGGCCAGTTCTCGTTTCTAGGCGTGTCCGGTGGCCCCTCGGCGTCGGCTCCTGTGCCCTGCCCCGAATAGCCACGGATTTCTTTGCCGAATTCGACGGATTCAGCGCTTCCCACCCCGAGACACCGGCCCGAGGACCACCAACGATGACCCGACAGTCCCGCCTCCCCGTCACCGCCTGCACGCTCACGGCTGCCCTCGCGTGGTCCGCGGCGACCGCACCCGCCGTCGCGAGCGTCTCTCACGTCGATGGCGTCTTCAGCAGCTCGAACTGGAGCGTGACCATGTTCGCAAACGCCTCGGCGGCCGGCAGCAGCGCGCTCTCGGTTCAGGAACTGACCGGCGGCGCAAGCGGCACCGACGAGTACCGCCGCATCAAGAACAGTCTGCAGGTCGGTGGCGCGGGCGCCTTCGTCATCGCCGTCCACCTCAACTCGAACTTCATCTATGACCCGGGCACGCAGGGGGCGATCACCCACTTCAGCTTCCGCGAGCAGTCGCTGAACGTCTCGGCGGCCGGCAATGGCCAAGCATCGGGCCTTGTCATCAAGCAAGGCGGGAACATCTACATCCAGCGCTCCGGGCTGCTCACCATGCCGTCTCCGCAGTTCTCGACCTGGCAGATCAACTTCTGCGCAAGCATCTCCAGTTCGCAGATGCACCGCATCGACGGGCAAGGCAACGTCATTTCCAGCGACAACCCCGACTTCTCCGCCTCGGGCGGTGCGATGACCCTCGGGTTCCTCCGCGAGAACACGGGTGGCTCGGCAGGCAACGGGTTGCTTGAGTTCGAGTGCGGCATCGACGACATCTGCATCACGGCCATCCCGGGGCCAGGTGCGATGGCGCTCCTGGCGGTCGGCGGCGCGCTTGCGCCCCGACGCCGGCGAGGGTGAGGTCTCGGTGCGATGGTGGCTCCGGGGCGCCCGCGCCGCGGGAGCCCGAACTCACGAGTCGCCTGCGTCGGCCTGGTTCCAGTCGGGGAATGGATCCTCGTACTGCGCCCATGCCTTCGGGCCGGCCGCGAACTCATCCTCGGTCAGCAGGCACGCGTCAATCTGGCGCGTGAGTTCGTCACGGTCCATCCCCGCGCCGATGAAGACGATCTCCTGCCTGCGGTCGCCGAAGGGCTCCTGCCAGTTGGACTTGACCCAGTCGGAGAGCCCTGCGAGCTGCTCCCACTGGCTCCTCGGAAGCGCCGCGTACCACATGCCGGCCCGGTCGATCGCGAGCGAAGAGCCCGCCTGCGCCCATGAGCCGCAGTCGCGCATGCGCGTCGCCAGCCAGAAGAACCCCTTGGAGCGCACCACCCCCTTCATGCCCCGGCCGAGGAGGATCCCCAGCCGCCTCGGATGGAACGGCACGCGCGCCCGGAACACGAAGCTCGAGATGCCGTACTCCTCGGTCTCGGGCGTGTGGTTGCCCATGAGTTCCTGCACCCAGCCCGGGCTTGCCTGCGCGGACTCGTAGTCGAAGGACCGCGTGTTGAGGATGTCGCGCGGCGGCACCTTCCCGTGGTCGGCGCGGATGAAGCGCGCCTTCGGGTTCAGCTGCCGCAGGATCCCCTCGAGCCGGTCGGCATTGGCGGCCGTGACCAAATCGCACTTGTTGATCACGATCACGTTCGCGAACTCGACCTGGTCGTTCAGCAGGTCCACGATCATTCGCTCGTCGCCCTCGGCCTGCAGCGCACGACGGTCCTTCAGCTGCTGCGAGCTGTCCCAGTCCTGCAGGAAGTTCTTCGCATCGACCACCGTCACCATGGTGTCGAGGTCGGCCACGTCAGCCAGCATGCGGCCGCCCTCATCCTGCACGTAGAAGCTGGCGGCGACCGGCTTCGGTTCGCCGATGCCCGTCGACTCGATGAGCAGGTAGTCGAAGCGGCCCTCGTCGGCGAGGCGCCGGACCTCCTCCATGAGGTCCTCCCGAAGCGTGCAGCAGATGCAGCCGTTTGACATCTCGACCAGCTTTTCCTCGGTGCGACTGAGCTCGACCGAACCGCGGACAAGGGATGCGTCGATGTTCACCTCGCTCATGTCGTTGACGATGAGCGCCACGCGAAGGCCCTCTCGGTTGTTGAGGACATGGCTCAGGAGCGTCGTCTTTCCGGCCCCGAGAAAGCCCGAGAGGACGGTGACGGGGAGACGGCGGGGAGCGGACGATGGATCGCGGGGCGCGGCGGTGACCATGGAGAGATACCTTGTTGCAAATGGGAATGCGTTCGCATATAGTACCCTCAATGGACCCCCGGCGCCAATCACGCAAGGCCCCGCCGGCCGCACGACGGACATCGGCGCAGGAGGCGCTCGGACGCACCACGCGGCAGCGAAGTGCGCTGCTCGACATCATCGCGCGCGAGGGACGGCCCCTCTCCCCGTACGAATTGCACGATCTTGCCGTCCGGGTCATCCCGTCAATGAGCCGCAGCACCGTCTACCGGAACCTTCGCGCGCTCGAGGATGCCCGCCAGATACACGCCGTGTCCATTCCGGGACAGGCTCCGCGGTACGAGCTGGCCCGCGCTGCCGCCTCCCATCACCATCACTTCCACTGCCAGCGCTGCGACCGCGTCTACGAGCTCGAGGGATGCCCAGGTGGCCTGAAGGGGCTCCTGCCGCGCGGCTTCACGCTCGAAGACCACACCATCGTCCTCACCGGAAAGTGCGGGGCGTGCGTCGGCTGAGCGACGCGACGACCCCCGGCTGCCCCCCTTCACGCCTCAATCGACGGAGCCTCACGCATGTCCGACAATCCCTGCACCTGCCCTTCCTGCTCGGCGGCCACGCTCATTGGGTCAGAGACCGCGGGCCTGTGCACCTCCTGCGGCACATTTTCGCTCGCCGGCAACGCGGTTCCGCTCGTCGCCGTCGTGCTGGTTGCGCTCGCCGCACGCGCGCTTGTCGTTGCCCATCGCCGTGCGCAGCCCGTGGATCGGTTCCTCCGGGCAACCGCTGCCGCGACCTGACCGTCCCATCGCGAATACGGGCAGCCCGGCGGGGGGGGGACTGCTGTCCGGGCTGCGTGCACCGAGCACATGAGCCCACGGTGCGCATCTGGGGGGCGATCTCGTCCCGGTTTCGCCGGGCCGCGATGCCCGCCTGCCCGGGTTCGTGACGACTGCCTCAAGTGGGTCCGTTCGGCGGCCAAAGTCAATCTGGCCGAGAGGTCCGCCGTGGGAGGGCCTGCCTGCCTACAGTGCTCCTTCCCATTTTCCACGGAGGTTTCCCAATGTTTCGCCTCGCCATTCCTGCAATCGCCGCGCTGTTCACCTCGATATCCGCCCCCGCCGCCATCAATGGCTTCACCGAGTCCTTCACCGTGGGGTCCGCGAACTGGCGAAACGCGGGACAAACCGCCCTGGGCTGGTCGGCCGCGGGTGGACCGCAGAACCAGGCCTACGTCACCGGTCTGCTCAACTTGGCCCCCCTCTCCTCCGGTGGCTTTCCGGCGACGGTGATCCGTGCCGCCGAGAGCTACGGCTCCTCGAACGGCGGCTACGTCGGCAACTGGATCACCAGCGGAGTGACCAACGTGCAGTTCTGGTTCCGGCACGACCTGCCGCAGCCGATCACCGTGACGGGACGGTTTGCGACGCCGAACAACTCACCGGGGGCATCCGTCGCCTCGGGTAGTCCGATCGCCGCGAATTCGTGGACCTTGGTGAACTTCAGCATCCTCGAGAACAGCATCATCTCGACGGGAGGCGGGACCTACCAGGGGATCTTCTCGAACATCGGCAACATCCAGATCGGCTTCCAGTTGCCCGCATCGCTTGCGGGGCAGAACATCATCGGCTCGTTCGACATGACCGGCTTCACGCTGACCCCTGCCCCAGGAGCGCTCGCACTGCTCGCAGCGGGCGGATTGGCGCGCAGCCGCCGGCGCTGAAGCAGCGGGCGCCCGAGGCGGCCGTGCTCTGCCGCTGCCCGAACGTCCGCGGCGCCTGCCTGTCCATGCCGACCTCGCGATGACCGTGGCTTCGGTTCCGCGTGCTGCCCGGCGCCCGGTTCACGCCTGCGGGGTGAGGGCGCGGCGCATCGAATCCTCTGGGAATCCGCGAGGCACGCGTCCTGTCTTGGCATAGGTGTAGAGACCAGCCAGGTACACCTGACGCAGGGCGCTCGTGGCGATGAAGAAGACAACGACGAAAATCGCCGACACACAGGCCGTCACGTGGAAAATGACATGAGACTCGAGCAGATGGGCCAGCCAGAAGCCGAGTGCCGCCAGCGCGATCAAGACGAGCGCAAAGGCAAGTGACGCCAATCCGATCATGACGGCTGCCACCAGGCGGCCTTCGCCCCAGGTCTTCCTCAGCAAGTTGACCGATCTCCTGACGGACGTGATCGGTCCGGTTCCTTCCTCAACGAGGACTGGCAGAACGAAGTAGGTCGATACCGCCCAGCTCACGCTGATGAAGCTCGCGCTCGCTCTCGCGACCGAGCTGAGTCGGTCCTCGAGCGCCGAGACAACCGTGCCCACCACCGAGGCGACCAGTGCCCACGCGAACACCTGCGGCAGGCGCTTCGTGGCGATGCGGAGGCCGTCTCCGACCGTTGGCTCGCCACCCGAGAAACGCATGAGCGCGCAGCCGACCAGCGCACAGTTGAAGTAGATGACGACGAACCATTGGACGAGGTAGACCGCGAAGATGCAGGCGATTCCAACGGCTAGTTGGACGGCCGGGTGGACTTTGTCGTCATCAAGGCCGACGATTGTCCCGACCACCCACTGACCGAAGTTTGGTATCAGCAGGCTGGCCGAGGCGATCGTGACCACAAGCAGCGTGGTCACTGCCGTGCTGAGCAACGGAAAGACCAACAGCTTGGGGTCTTTGCGCAGAACTTGCCAAACTTCGCGAGTGATGTCGAGGCCTGTCCCGAATCGCATGCCAGATCTCCCTGCTCGTGGTGTCGGCGTGTCGGCAATCGGTCCGCCTGGGAGAGGCTAGGGTCTCTCCTGCGGCGTCGGGGCGCGCCGCCAGCCCTGGCCCCGATGGGGTCGCTCTCGTCAGTCCGCCCTGCCTGGCCGCGAATGCATGGTAACTGCCCCTTGGGTGCCTGGCGGTGCCGCAGCGCAGGCGAGCAGAACGAGCCTCGACCGTGCGAAGGGGCCCATCGCGTGCCGTCGGGAGTGCTGGCGAAGCGTTCGGCCGGTGAGGCTCGTCCGGCGCGGCGACCGACGAGGCATTGACCCGCTGACGAGCAGATCGCCGCCGCGTCCGGTCGCGGCGGCTCGCTCGACCTAGACGGTCCCCGACGCTGGCTCGGTGATCCATCGCGCCAGGAAGCCGTAGAACTCCGCCGGGCGATCCACCATCAGCCAGTGGCTCTGCGTGTGGAACATGCGGTTCCTGAGCCCCGCCCCCTTCAAAAGCCCCTGCGCCTGCTCGGAGAGGCTTCCAGCGCCCCAGCAGTACACCTTCGGGAGCGGGATCGAAGCGTATGTTTGGCCGATCTGGCTTGCCGCGGTGCCGTCGACTGGCCGACTCCTCTCCACGATCTCAAGAGCGTTGGCGAGGAAGGCTTCGGGGCGGCAGAAGGAGAGCGACGCGTAGTACCGCCGGCACCACGGCAAACTTGCCCTGGACCCGCCAAGGATGAGATCCTCCATGAACTCGTCACGAAACCAACTGCACCACCGTCCAAAGTCCCCTCCACAGGCCTGATAGGCCTGCACGGCAGACTTCGAGAACCGGGTGTCGGAAGGCGTCAGGCATCCCTCGATGTTCACCAGACCGTCCAGCGCAGTCGAACCCTTCGTACTCGGCCAGTGCGTTGCCAGGATGCCACCCAGCGAGTGACCAATGACGGTCAGGTTCCGGAGATTCAAGTGGGAGACGAGGTTCGTCAGCCGCGCGATCTGGGCACGGAAGGAGTAGTCGCCGTCTCGTGCCGCCGAACTCCGGCCATGGCCGACGTTGTCCGGGGCGAGGAGGTTGCAATCCAAGGATCCGAGGTGATCAAAGGCTTCGCGGAAGCAGAGTCCGGACTCGCCCAGACCGTGCATGAACAGCAGCGTCCTGCGATCGGGCCGAATGACCGAGTGCCGGAGGAAGAGCAGCTCGCCTTCAAGGTGTATGTGGCGTTCTTGCATGGGCAGCGCCGTTGACCTTCCCCGCCATCGGGCCGACAGGGTACGCAGTCGTCATCCGACTCGGAAGCCGCCGCTGGAAGTCCCGGAGCGAAGCGGAGGGCCATCGGGCAGCAATCGCCTCCGTGGGCGGCGGGCCGCGCAGCGGACCCTCCGACGCAACCGGTTGTTAGGCGTTCTTCGCCCGCTCACAGGATCAGCCTGCGGCGGCGCGGAAAGTAGCCAACGGTTCGATTGCTGAGAATCGCGTTTCCGACAATGCCCTCCGTCTCCGCTGCCCTCAGGGTCATAGCGAGCGGGCCGGGCAAGGTCCCGCAGCGGAGAGTGAACACGACGCCGTCGAGTGAGACTGGAACATCGTGCGTGTCGGTCTGGAACTGACCAACGCCGGGATAGAAGTCGGTGACGCTGCCGGCGGACGGGAACTCCGTGAGTGAGTCGCCCTGGAAGTAGGAAATCTGAGCGCCGGTGTCGAAGAACATCCGATGCTGGCGGCCACCGACGCGCGCCATGACGATGGGAATGCCCATGAACTCGTCCAAGCAAACGGTCTGACCGCTGTGTGACAGCTCGGCGGTCGAAACGGTGAGCCTTCCCGCTGTGCTGTCGAAAATATGGTCGAAGCGACCGAGAATGTCTGCGCCGAGAAGACCGGCGCACGACACGCCGACAAACTGCGAGAGCGTCGCGGCGGTAAGGCCAAGGTAGTTCGTGCCAAGGCTGCACTGCTCGCCGGCGATAGTGAGGCTGCGCGACGTGCCAAAGCTGGTGGGTGCGCCTGTGTCGAGCAGCCATAGTTCGCCGCCTAGCTCAACGAAGAGGTGCCCATCTCGAAGTTGAAGCGGCAGAGTGCTCATCAAATTGTCCTCGCAGAACGCCTGACGTTCAGCATCAGCGGCGGCGCGCAGCGCCGTCAGCTGCATACTGTTTTTCGGCTCAGATTTCCCTTCCACACTCTTGGCAGAATTTGGAGTCCTCCTCCTTCAGTTTCCCGCAGGATGGGCACTTGATCATGACGACCTTCTCCGCCCCTGCCCCAAGGCTCACATTCGCCTCTTCCAAGGCATCCTTGACCATTCCGCCCTTTGACGGGGTCGCTTTCATCGGGCCACCCCTTATGAGAGTTTGGGGATCGTAGCGCTCCTGGTGTCTCGCTTGGGCGCCGCATCGCGGGCGAGCGGAGCGAGCCTGCGCGAAGGCGCCCAAGCACATCTGGCCGAGAACGCCGAGGGGGTCATCTTTCCCAGCGCCCGCTGGATGCGCCGGTGGTTGTAGTGCAGGCGCCACCGGTCCACGAGGTAGCGCGCCTCGGCAAGCGTGTCGAAGATCTCCGACGACAGCAGCTCGTCGCGCAGCCGGCCGTTGAAGCTCTCCACGATGCCGTTCTTGCCATTTCCGATTCGCCTGCGTTTCCTGCGCCTCTGCGGCACCAGCAGGCCTTCGCTGCGCCACAGCCGCTTCATCAGTCGCGCACCGACCTGCCAGCGCTCCTTGTGCAGCAGGTCCATCACGTACCGGCGGCCCCGGCGCGGATTCTCCACCGCCAGCGTGCGCATCCGCGCCACCAGCATGTCCCGGTAGGGGTTCGCAGGCGCCGGGCGCCTCTGGGTGCTGCGGTGCTGACCGACCGCACGGCACGCGCGCCGCTCGGACACGTCCATCACCGCAGTCACATGGTCGATGGCTCGGCGCCTGCGCACCGGGCTCAGAATTCCCCCTTGGCCACCTCTTTCAGGATCTGGATGTCGAGCTCCTTCTCGGCGACCAGGCGCTTCAGCCGCGCGTTCTCCTTCTCCAGCTCCTTCAGGCGGCGTACCGCGTCGCGGTCGACCGCACCGTACTCGGCGCGCCAGCGGTGCAGCGTGACCTCGCTCACGCCAAGCGAACGTGCCACCTCGGCAATCGGCACTCCCTTGGCAAGTGCCTCGTCAGCCTGCCTCAGCTTCGCCACGACCTCCTCGGGACGGTGGCGCTTCCTGCTCGTCGGACGCTTCATCGGAGACTCCTCTCGGCCACTTGGGCCGCGAAAGTCTCTCGTAGTGGGCGGACCTGTTCAGCGCACCCCTGTCAGTTGCCCGCCTGGAAACCGGCCGCGCCCGTCGATTCGGGGCCGCGAATGGCTCGCCCTTTGCCACCGACGCGGTGCCACCCTCAGTGCGAAGGCATCGCGATCCAGAGCGGCACAGTCGCCTTCTCACCCCAGCCGTTCGCGCGGCGGATGTCATCTTCGGTGCGGCGCGGATCGCGAAGATAGATGTAGTAGGCATCGGCACGCTCAAAGAGTTCACCGCTGCCGTCGGGCCGGTCTCCGACCACCATCGCCGCCCCGATGCGCACGTGCAGGTAGCCCCCGAGCAGCTCGTCGTACCGCCCCTCGGGAACCTCGAACCGCACCGGCAGGATCGTCTTGTCGGCTCCGATGGTGCGGATGCCGGTGGCGGCCTCGTCGAGATCGGCGGGGACGCTCTCCCACCGCCCGTCCCGCTGCACCGCGATCTCGAGCGCCGGCCCGAGCACGTGGAGCGGCCGTTGCGGGCGGTAGTTTTGCAGCGCGACCGTGACGGTGGCGAGCCCGGCATCGTCCACGAGGACATCGTCCACGAGGACATCGTCCACGTCGGCCCGCAGATCCTCGAGCGCCATCTCCTCCGCGAGCTGCCGTTGCGCTCTGGCCGTCTCGACGACCGCCCCCTGCCGGCTGGCGACGACGGCGTCGAGGAGGGCAACGGCGGCGGCGGAAACCACGATTCCCGCGAGGAACGGAAGCCACGAGCGGGCGAGCCCCGCCACGCCCGTCGCCGGCCGGGCCGGCACCAGATCCACCGGCGGCGGCTCGAACACGCCGTCGCGGGCCTGCTCCACGGCTGGCGGGATCGCCGCTGAAAGCGAGACGGGCCGCTTGACATCGTCGAGGTGCTCGGTGCACGTCCCCCGCTCCATCCACAGCCGGCGGTCGGCGATCGCTGCGAGGGCCGGATCGTGCGTCACGACGACGATCGCCGTCGAGCCGGAGTCGCGGAGCCGCGCGAGGATGGCCGTGATCTCCCGGGCAGCCAAGGCGTCGAGGTCGCCGGTGGGCTCATCGGCGAGGATCACCGCCGGCTCGGCCGCGAGGGCCCGCGCGAGGGCCACCCGCCGCTGCTGTCCGCCCGACAACTCGGCCGGATAGGCGTCCCAGCGGTCGCCGAGGCCGACGAGCCGCAGCAGTTCCTCGGCCCGTTCCGCCGCGGCCGCCCGGCGCCGGCCAGCGAGCACGGCGGGCAGGAGCACGTTGTCGAGCGCCCGCAGGCCCGGCAGGAGGCCCCCGTCCTGAAGGAGCAGGCCGATGTCGCGGGCCCGCACAGCCTCGACCTCCCGGGCCGGACGCGCGTGCCACGGTCGGCCCGCAAACACCACCTCACCCGACGTCGGTGCACACAGCCCGCCGAGCAGGGCGAGGAGCGTGGACTTCCCGGATCCCGACCGACCGAGGATCGCGACGCACTCGCCCGGCGCGATCGCGAGGCTCGCGGCGGCGACGGCCGTGATCGGGCCTCGGGGCGTGCGGTAGGCGAGGCTGACGTGCCTGGCCTCGATCAGCGGCGGGGCGCTCATGGGGAGTCGCCCCGCAACAGGGACCACGGCTGCCGACCGGCCGCCCACCACGCCGCCAGCGCCGCCGCGGCGATCGCGGTCGTCGCCACGGTCGCCCCGCTCGCCAGCGCATAAACCGCCAGTTCGCCCGGTGACGGCACCGCCAGCTCGATCGACCGCTGCTCGAGCGTGAACCCGATCGTCCGCAGGAATCCCGCAATCACCGCGACCGCGAGCACGATGCCCGCGAGCACGCCCGCAAGGCTTGCGAGCGTTGCCTCCAGGGCCACCGTCGCCACGACGCCGCCACGGGGTACTCCCAGCGCCAGCAACGTGCCCAGCTCCCGGCGGCGCTCGGCGAGCATCCCGGCGTAGGCCACCCCAACGAGCACCGCCGGGGCCACGAGCGACAGGAGCAGGATCCCGAGCGAGGTGTCGGCGAGCGCCTTGACGGCCTGACGGACCTCGATCTGGCTGCCGCCGCCGGCCACGAGCCTGACCTCCGGCACCGAGGTGGCCGCGAACCGCAGTTGCTCCGGGCCACGGCCCGCCACGAGTCGCACGAGCGCCCCGCTCGGCTCCCCCAGCGGATCCGGCGGGAACGGTCGGCCGTCGGCCGTGACGACCTTCGCGGCGGCGAGCTGACGGGCGGTCTCGGGACCGATGAACCACGACCGCTCGAACGGCCCCGCGCCCGTCAGCCCCAGCCGCCCCTGCACGACGAGCTCGACGCCCTGAACGACGATCCGCTCGCCGACCGCCTCCGGCCGGCGACCGCCCACGAGCACGTCGCCCGCCGCAAACGGCCGCTCGAGCCGCTCGGCGACCCATGGCAGCACGGTCAGGTCGGCGACGGGATCGAACACGACCACGTCGATCGGAAGGTGCCCCGCGGCGTCGGCCAGGCTCAGCGTCCGCTGGGGTGCGACCGCGTGCACCACCGGCGTGGCGGCGAGCCGCTCGAGGGCTCCGGGCGGCAGGATCGACGCGGACGGCTCAACCGTCAGGAGAACGGGGGTGAGGTGCGCCGTGACCCCGGCCGGCAGGATGGCGGCATCCGCACCGAGCCGGGCGAGACTGCGGTCGAGCGACCGGCCGAGCGCGGCGTGGAACACGAGCGCGCCGAAGGCCGCCGCGCCCGTCAGCGCGATGCCCGCCGCCAGGAAGCCGAGCCGCCACGGGCGGCGGGTGACGTCGATCACCGCCATGACGGCGAGCACCGACAGGTAAGAGGCCCCTCCCCGCCCGGTCATACCGTACAACTGCGGCTGTACTTCAGCTCCTCGACCTTCGACGGCACGATCATGCAGTCGTGGTGACCGCCGAAGTTGGGCATGTAGCCGATCTGCTCGAGCGTGTCCTGCCGGAACACGAAGGCCCCCGCCTCCATCCGCTGGAAGCCCGAGAAAATCACGATCGCATACTTGCCGTCGTAGGTGGTGCAGGTGGTCTGGGCGTCCACGCCGATCTGGCGGAACTTCTTGATGATCTTCCACGTCCTCGTGTCGACCACCACCACGTCCGACCGCATCGGCTTGGGTCGGAGCACCGTGAAGAAGCACTTCGTGCCGTCGATCGAGTAGTTGAGATGGAACGGCGAGGGGAACTCGCCCTGCCACTCGGGATCCTTGACGAAGGTCACCCGCTTCCACTTCCGCGGATCCGCGTTCGCGGTGTCGAACACGGCCACGTTGTTGGCGCGGAGGTTGTTCATCATGCAGAGGAACCCGCCGGCGGGATGGAAGCCCGACTCGTGGATCGGATTGCCCACGGCGGGCAGATCCACGGCCCAGGTGTCGGGGGAGCTCGAAATCTTCTGCAGCGGGAAGTTGTCCTGCAGCCCCTCGTTCGCCTGGATGAAGCAGACGGGCTCCCAGTTCTGGCGGTCGAGGATGAACCCGCCGCCGCACATGCGCAGCCCCATCAACGAGAACCGGTGACCAGGATCGTGGAGGCAGAAGTCGAGGCCCGTGAGCCCACGGACATCGTCGCCGGGGACCTGGCCCCGCTCCACCCGCAGCTCCGCCATCGGGGCCATCTCGAAGTTGATCTTGTTGCCGGTGGTGCCCTCGAGGTCGTAGCGGCCGAGGTCGAGGCTCGGTGCGAGCCGCGTGAGCACGATCCGGCCCCCCTTCCGCCAGGTGTCGCCGAGGTCATCGGCCTTCGGCTGCCAATCGGCGCGGAAGGCCGCCAGCACCGAGGTCTTCTCCCGGCCGCGGGCCCGGGAGAAGAAGGCGACGATGTCCTTCTGGCCGTCGCCGCAGGCGAAGCCGGTTCCGTCCGGGAAGGGGACGGTGTGCACGCCGAGGCCGATCCCCGTCGTCTCGGCGACGTCCTCGAGGAGTTCCATCTGTCCCGTCTTGCCGTCGTAACCGACGCGGTAGATGTGATTGCCCTGCCCCGCCCGGCCGAGCATGCCGTTCTCGCGGATCCGCGTCGGAAGTCCATACATCAGCACGTTGTCGCCACCCTGCGTGGAGTTGACGAACTCGAAGCCCTTGTACGGATCGCCGGAGTCGGCGGGAAACGCCGCGAGGTGATGGGAGATCGGACAGCTGTCGCCGTAGTTCCAGTAGGAGATCCAGGCCAGCGTCTTCTGTGCCGCCAGGTCCACGGCGTGGGTGCCGCCACCGAGTTTTTGGGGCGTGAGCAGGATGTATCGGCCGAGCTGTTCGCGGAGTCCTCCGAAGCGGGCGTCTTCCGCCGCCGCCCCCTCCTGCAACGCCGCTTCGGCCGGCCGGCCGGCCAGGAGGCGGGCGGCGCCGAAGCCACCGGCACCGAGCAGCCCCACGGCGCCCAGCCGAAACAGGCTGCGGCGGGTGAACTTGGCGGCGAAGACGTCGTTCATGGGGATGCTCCTGGAGGTGAGGTGAGGGAAGCGGAGTGAAGCGGACAGCCGGCGGTGGCGGCGCCCGGAAGCAGCGCCAGTGATTCTGCCGACAGGAGTTGCGGGTCGCCGAGCCGGCCGGCGACGTCGCGACATCCCTGCCGCGAGAGGCCGGGCCAGACCGCCTCGACTGTGCCGTCGGGCCGCACGAGCGCCATGCAGCCTGCCTTCGTCACGCCCCAGGCCGCCGCCAGACTGCCGTCGGCTTGGACCAGTCGGGGCGTCGTCAAGCCCGTGGCCGCGAGAAACGGACCGGCGTCACTCTCGGCCGCCTCGATCACCGCCAGGCACGAGGCCCGGGCGGCGAACTCCGGCTCGAGGGCCGTGAACATCCGGGCGAAATCCTCGCTGCAACCGCAACCCGCCTTGAGAAACAGCACCACCGCGGGCCGCTCGTCGGGCAGCACCGCTTCGCTGAGCGATTCCGGCACGCAGCGCGGACCGGCGGTGTTGAGTGCCAGGACGTCATCCGGCGGCGCCGCATGGCGGCTGGGCCGCACCGGAGCCGCGTGCTCGAGCGGCCGGGAGGCGGTCCGTGCACGGAGGGCGACGAGCCCAGCGAGCAACACGGCGGTAGCGACGAGGATCCAAGACGGTCGCACTCCACTCATCGTAGCGGAGACCGCACCCCGCGCCCTCCCGCAGCCGCCACTGGAGCCGCAACCGGCGGGCGTTGTAGCCGTCGCGTCGCTACGCCGTGACCAGGCCGCGGCGGGCCGGGGCGAGCGATCCGAGCACGTCGAGCGCGACGCGGCGGCCGGCCTCGTCGCCTTCCACGAGCACGCCGCCGCGGCCGCGGAGCGCCTCGAGCGTGGCCCGCCCTTCGAGGAGTTCGGTGAGCGCCGAAGCCGCGAGCCAGAAGGCGGGCACGGCGGCCGCCGGCAGACCCCGATTCCACCGCTGGCGAGGACAACCACAGCCATAGCGACACGCGTGCCACGGGGCAGCCCAGCCCACCATTCGTAGAACCATGGGCCGAATAGGTCATACATGGCATCGGTACCAATGAGGCCGAACGATAAAGTTCACGCGGCGGGCGCGTGAGACGTTG
>Ga0194118_10003460_pt1 | contig 18344 bp, 11 predicted proteins | sample TA2MahsurfametaG_2_FD_148662 | JGI IMG/M metagenome (GOLD analysis project Ga0194118, IMG submission 148662) | Freshwater microbial communities from Lake Tanganyika, Tanzania - TA2015013 Mahale N5 surface | ecosystem: Environmental > Aquatic > Freshwater > Lake | place: Tanzania: Lake...
CTAGATAACGGTGGTAGGAACCAACGACGATGTCAGTGTCTTCGACACGTACCGCAATGTCTTCAGCGAGTGGAACGTTGTAACTGAGAAACAGCGTCTTCTCGCCTCGTGCCTCGCATCGTCGCGCCCACTTCTCAGCCAGATACGTCTTGCCCGTACCAGCTCCTCCCGTGACCAAGAACTGCTGATTATCTGCTAATCCGACCAAGTTGTCGAGGTGGAGCCGCGTCGCTGCATCAATTCGATTTACAGCACCGGCATGAAAACGACCGCCAACCTCCGTAAGTTCCACCGTCGGGCATAGCGCGCGCAGATACTTGAGTACTCGCTCCTTACCGACCGGGGGTTTCTCCCTGTGAATGTTGCCGATGAGATGTGGCACCCCAAGCAGGTCGTGCATGCCCCAGATACGATTACGCGGCGCACCCGGACCGAGACCCTCGGCAGGGATGTCACCAATATCAGGCAGCACCACGACTTCACTCATGAAGAATCCATCCAGATCGACACGCATCTCATGGAGCCGAGCAATCAGCTTGTGTTTGGCTGCGCCAACCTGCTCGAAAGGATTTTTCTTCAGCGCTTTGTCGTATTGATACCAGACTCCATCCTTTACCGATACCAAGCCTCCCTTGATCTCCACCAGCACGACTCCGAGGTGTGGAGACACGAGCACAACGTCAATCTCGGCATTCTGCCCATCAATAAGGACTGGCACTTTTGGCACCACGTACCATTCGTCGTCTAGGTCAACTAGCAACTGTCGAACAACGCGTAGCTCCGACTCTGGCTGAAATCCGTCGAGATCGAGTTCGGCAGGTACCAGAGTGGCCACGGCGCAAGGCTAAGGGAGTCCTCCACATATATCTGACCACAGACAGCATGAACGTACGACACAATGCATGTAAACCTACGAATCCCTCTTGACCAACGCCCACTTGATCCGTAGTCTTCGGGGACACTCATGTCGTCTCCCTACGAAAGTCACTTCGTCTCGAGTGCCAATGCCGGCGTCGTACAACAACTTTCAAGAATCGCGGACGCTCTAGAGAAGCTGCTATTCACCGAGAACGAAAAAGACTTACAGGTATTTCTCTTTCTCGACGAGGACAAACAGCGAGACATTGCGACTCTCCTTGGCTTGCCAAGCAGCACACCATTCGAGGGCTTCCTTAACGAACATCTCCAGAATCTTCCATCAAGTGGGAAAACTCTCGACATTTTTAAGGTCATGATTGGGGCAACTGGTCGATGGCGCGCGAATGGTGATTTGCTTTCACTGCCACCCGCACTTCCACTTCTACTGTTGTTTTCGAATGCAGCACGAGCAATGGGAGAGGGTGAAGATATTGCAGGTCATAATTACTATGAACACCTAGAACACCGCCTCAACACCGGCGACAAGCCGCGACTTGAACAGGCGTACAGAGAACATTCGGTTGAACTGTGGGAAAGTTACCGAGACTGGCTCGCAGCATGGCAGGACGAAGTCGGAATCTGCACCGTCGTTTTCCCTGATGACTCCGATAACAACAATCGCAAGTTTGTTCAAATGGCCATCTCCCAAGCGATTCTTAGATCGCAGGAGCGCGACAATCTTGGAAAGATGTTCGAAATTTTCAATCTCGATTCGTCAGTACCAATATCAGACACACTGATGCGCGCAATCATCGAGGAGTGGCTCACTCGCTCGCAGTGCAGTCCGAGACTCAAAAAGATGTGGAAAAAAAAGGAAACTCACCAGTCAATCATTGTCGGTGCAACTGCGCATCTCGCGCAATGGACTCGCGACGAGTCGGGGCCTCTGCGTGATCGAATTGCAATTGGTATCTCTGCCCAACGTGTGCCGCGAACCGGTGAGGTGTCACTAAATCTTGACATCCTCGCCAAATATGCACCGCGCGATCCCAAGTTTGAGGTGCTTGACGAGAATGAGAACTGGACAACGCTCCCAGTTTTCGAGGTTGACTCACGAAGATTTCGAGTCGGTGGCACGCAGTCCTTCCAACTCGATTCCCTCCTTCAGGAGGTCATCGAGGGCCGACTGACATCGAAGGGTCACACTGCAACGGGCAGCAGAAAGCCTCGAGCAATTGTGCCGTTGTTACTTCAGAATGCAACGCGCGAGTACACGGAATCTCCCACGATTTTTCTCAACTCCCCGTTCGCTCTTCTTATTCGAACAGAGAAGGAAGAAAGGCTTCTGCCAAGAGTCTTAGACATTCTCACACAATGTGCATTACCTGGATGGAAAGTTCTTCCAGTGGAGCAACGCAAGAATCTTCCAGGCAATTGGCAGTTTATTGAAGGTATTCAACTAGTGCGCCCCCCATCTCAGGAACTGCTGAGTGGATTACCTGCGCTTGGCATCTTCGATGTCGTAGCTACCAGCCTGATTTGCGCTATCGGAGGCCTCAGGATTCCAGGACGTATCCCGCGCTGGCTTGCTTCAAACCCTCCAACTCTGGTGGGGTCTTTCCCTGATGAGGAGATAGCTGAAGTCATAGTTGTCGAACAGGCTTCCGATTCTGCCGAGGTTTCCATTCGCACGAAAGTTGCTGACGGGGCCGCAACACTGGACCTAACCAACTGGAATATGCGACCAGGTGTCTACACCGTCCTTTCGATAACTACTGATGGGAAACCTAAAGTCCGCGAAACGTTGCTTCTAGTCAGTTCTGACTCCCCCGATGTCACCACGACCTTGAGTCCTCGACCGCTCGCAAGTGCTGTCGGCACTCAGCAGATGGACGGCTTTCGAAGCGCATCACCTCTGAGCGATGTGCAGTCCGTACCGCATGTTCGTGGCCTTGAGATTCACAATGTCTCGTCCGAGTCCACATTGACTAAGTCAAGCGTTCCAAGATCTTTGCCGACGCGTTTGTCTGCGCCAAGTGATAGTTCCACTGGTGTCAAAATTAAACTCGCCAAACGGTCGGTGCCAGCTTGTGCTGAGGGAGGGGCGCATCTCTGGATTCTCGAGAAACAACTACCGAATAGAAAAAAGGATGTGTATCTGGGCGAATGCAAGTATTGCAAATTTATCTTCGGCTTTCGTACCAAATCGAAACCAAAACAGTTACCCAACATTGTCGGTTCAGCAGCGTCAAAGCCCCAAGAGCAGAGGTCCGCTGGAACACCAATAGTCGACGTCTCGTTTGATAATCGAGAGGAGGACTGGAACACAGCATTTGATGCTCTGTGTTTTCTGCAGCAAGGGGACTACAAGACGCTCACGACAATCTGCTCTCAGGTCAGCCCAAGCCAGTTGTCTATTACCGAGTTCTGGAAGAATCTCATCACTCTCGGACATCTAGAGATGGCCTTCGACAACAACCAGCGAGCTATGCGATGGTCCGTCACCAACCCAACTCTCAGTATCTTGAGTGATTACCGCGGAGTCCTAGCTGGGAGACGCTCAAATTCCTCGAGAAAGCAGCTAGTTGAGCTTCTCGAGTCGGCTGGCTACCAGTTGTCGGTAACGCCCTGCCCAGGCTTTATCGACTATTGGTTCGTAGAGCCCGCAGAATCGAGTGAATCTCTAAACCTGAAGCCACTCGCAAAACTTCTACAGGAAACCCATGATGGATTCAGAGTAGAAAGTAATTTCGCAGTTCGAGCACTTGCAAATCTTGCGCCACTCAGCGTTGTCCGGAACGGATTAACCAGCATCAAAATGTTTGGAACGGACCGGAAGTGGTGGCACCACAGGTCTCGTAAGTGGTTGTCAGCCGAGAACGACTGGACAAAGCAAGGGTCGTACCAAACTTTGAGTTTTACCACGTCATATTTTTTCAATACAACCAACTTGCCACCCGACGGAACATCACTATTGGCGAGCTATGACCTAGTAAAGCATTTAAGTGCACAACTCGAAAGTGAGCCGCTTTGTGCTTACGATTCATCGACAGCGATTCTCTCAGTCCCCCTCGGGGCAGACTTGCCTCGCCTCTACGCACGCGCGATTTGTGGTGCATCAGGTTTGCTACCGAAAAAAACCACTAACTCTGAACTTCACTATACGAATGTGTCTGCGACTTTGGCAGAACATCTTTACTGGCTACTATCTCACTGAAGCATCATGGGCATCAATAGTCTCGACCCGAGCAAGCTGCGAGATGACTTACAGTCTGCATATCTCAAATACGTCGACTTTGCATACTGGCTTCGCCATCAAGATCTGATAGACGAGCGTCGAAACTTATTGAAACGAAAGGGTTCTCTCTCTTCAGAGATCTACATAGAGCCAATCCCGAGTTACCCGTCTTCGATAGTTCTGAAAACATTCGCTGAGCAAAACGGAGTTCCCGTGCGGGCAGCGAATCTGGTTGGCGAGGCTTTGTTTCGCCAATTCACAAAAGACGCCGAGCCAATCATGGTTCGCGAACACCAAGCAAAGGCACTCGCGGCCTTTTTCAAGAGTGGAGTCTCACCCGGAAGAAATCCGGTAATCACCTCCGGTACGGGCTCAGGAAAGACTGAGTCGTTTCTGCTACCCCTACTTGTCCGACTAGTCGCAGAGTCGCAACGTGACAATTGGTCACTGAATCCGCCGATTAACGAGTGGTGGAAGAAGGGCGAACTTCCTCCGCTTCGCCTCCGGGAGCCGAACCGCCTAGCGGCGGTTCGCGCGATGATTCTCTATCCAACTAATGCGCTAGTCGAAGACCAAATTGTGCGGCTGCGTCGTGCTGCTCGCGCTCTTCAGCGCAGCGGCTCCGCGCCTATCTGGTTCGCCAGGTATACCGGTGCCGCCCCAGGAGGAATCCAGCTTGATAAAGGTGGTGCTCAAGTTCCGTGGAATAAGGACAGGATTAAAGAGTGTTCTAATGACATGGGTGAAATGTGCGCAGAGTTTGACGAGATGGTAAAGAATGGTGCGAACGAGTCGACGCTTGGCCAATTCTGCGATCCACGATTTGCCGAGTTAGTGATGCGTCTCGATTCAGTTCTCACTCCACCAGACATTTTGGTTACGAACTTCTCAATGCTGAATGTCGTAATGATGAGGACTCAGGAAGATAACTTGTTCGATTCAACCGCTAGATGGTTACGGGAAAACGAAGACAACGTGTTCACGATTGTCGTCGATGAGCTCCACCTCTACCGAGGCACGCCAGGCAGCGAATACGCAATGACGCTTCGAAATCTCCTTAATCGTTTAGACATAGCCCCAGACTCCCCACAGTTGCGCTGTGTCGGCACAAGTGCATCACTGAATGGGGACCATGACGGCCTTGAGTTTTTAGAGCAGTTCTTCGGGGTGGATCGCACGTCTTTCGACATTGCACCAGGTACGCCAACGCTCCCAAAACTCACAAACAGTCTCTTGCCAACGGATGAGTTTTTAGGGACTAAAAATAATCCTTCAGCAGCAGAGGCATTAGCCAAGAAATATGACCTCGCAGCCGAGCTTGCATCCGCCTGCATGACCCCACTTGGACTGCCGACTGCAAAGCCACTTCGAGAGATTGCCGACAAAATCTTCAATAGCCAGGAAGCGGAAGAGGCACTTGACGTGCTACTTCAGGTGCTCGGATCGAGTGACAAGCAACAAGAGTTCCGTTTTCGATCGCATCACTTTGTTCGAAGTATGCGAGGTCTTTGGGCGTGCGCCAATTCGGAGTGTTCCTCGCCAGTTGCAATAGCTCGGAAAGCAAAATTGCCTATCGGGCGCTTGTACATGACGCCTCGTCCTTACTGCGAATGTGGAGCCCGAGTGTTGGAATTGCTCTACTGCTTCGTCTGTGGCGAAATTTCGTTGGGTGGATTTGTCGCAACCAATGACTTCAAAGAACAAGTTCTTATGGCCGCACCTGCCAACGATGGATTGCAAGGGTTAGCCCCGCCATTTCGCCGCGCATTTGACGACTACCGCTGGTACTCGCCTTTCCCTGACCGTATGTCGGCCTCCAAATGGTCGCACGACAAGATTGGATTTTACTTTTCCAAGGCCCATCTCGACCCTTATACCGGTGTTATTACCGCCCCGAAAGAAAAGGCGACAGGTGTCTGGTTGAAATTTGAAGGCAAGCCAAAAGACGGCCAGATTGTTCCAGCGCTGCCTGATTGCTGTCCGTGCTGTGATGAACAAACAGGCAACAATCGAGACCCAAAAGTATTTTTCTCACCACTCGTACGAAGTCCAATTCGATCACACACCGGTGGTGGATCAATTGCAACTCAAATCTATGTATCACAACTGATGCGGAGCTTGCCCGGACCAGATAGCACAACAAACACCAAGGGCGAACGAAAAACAATCATTTTTTCTGACAGTCGTGATGCCGCCGCATCGACGGCTGCCCTAATAGAAAAACTTCATTTCACGCACTTACTTCGGTCACTTGTTTTTGGATATGTAGACAAGCAAAGGTCTCGCGATGCTGCTGCAATTGTCGATCAGACTGCATCTCTGCGAACCGCGGATGAGAACGCGTTCATCGAGGAACTCCTAAAGGACAACAAATATGCGCGAGCAAAAATGGCATTAATACTCCGCGACGAAGGCAGAGCAAATGAAACAGATTTGGCTGAAATTGAGGCACTAAAGAGCGAACTGCGGATGACCGCTGGTCAATCGGAATGGTCTTTAATGGTGTTTGAAGTCGCTAAAGAACTTATCCGACTTGGAACACCCCCGTTTGGAATCTCCCAGCAGTTCCGAAACGCTCCCGGTGGAACGCCGTGGTACGAATATCATCAGCCACCCTCGAACCACCCAGATCTCTGGAAGCGCTCAAATCATCCCGATGCTGGACAACAGCTCGATAAGCAAATTTTGTTTCTCACAGCAGCCATCTCTGATGTTGTCTTTTCAGCAAGCGGCAAATCGTCACTTGAGTCGCTCGGACTTGGCTGGATTACGGTTGCGCAGAAACCCGGTGAAGAATTCTCGATTCCTGGGGTGAACACACACCAGGCTCAGGAGATTCTTGATTCCGCCATCAGAATTCTTGGGGTTAGCGGTAACTATACGCCTTCCCCGAAAGATTTTGAGATACGCCCGTACGCACAGTCTTCAAATCCACCAAAACGACTACGTGACTACTTAGATGCAGTCAGAGAGCACATTGCTATCGATGCGTCAATTGACCTCGTGGTTGAATTACAAACGTGGCTAACTGCCCAACAAGCCCTGTCTAAGTTTTGGGAAATCGCATGTAGTACCAACTCACAACACCAAGCTGTAAACAACATCCGCGTGATTGCAGGTTCGAGTACTGAGTACGTATGCACCAACTGCGGCGAGTCTCATCTTCACAAGTCGGCTGGCGTTTGCGTCTTGTGTCATAAACCGCTACTTGTGGCCCGAGAGAACGCTGCTACCGACGAGACCTATTTCGGTTGGCTAGCGACCCAAGAAGCTTCTCGACTGCGGATTGAAGAACTTACCGGACAGACTCGTCCGCTAAAAGTACAAAGAAACCGTCAGCGCTGGTTCGTAGGTGAAGACGCCTTAAAGAAGCCCCCAACAGAGAATAAGCTAATCACTCCACTTGATGTTCTGTCGGTAACCACAACCATGGAAGTCGGCATCGATATTGGTTCGCTCAGCTCAGTAGTCATGGGCAACATGCCACCCACTCGATTCAATTATCAGCAGCGTGTAGGGCGTGCCGGTCGAATGGGACAAACTTTTTCCTTTGCCTTGACGGTCGCTGGCGCGAGAAGCCATGATGACTTTTACTTTGCTAGCCCAGATCGCATGGTCTCGGGCACGCCACCTCAACCTCGCTTAGACCTGGAACGTTTTGCGATTGTGCAAAGAGTTGTGAGTGCCGAAATTCTCCGCCGAGCATTTCTCCTACTTCCAGAGCCACCAGTTTGGTCAGGGGCGAGCACCCACGGAACGTTTGGAACTCGCGAGGAGTGGCCCGCTTATCGCACAGACGTTGTCGCTGTCCTGTCAAATCCGGCACACCGTAACATGTTCGAAAATGTTGTTCGGAGACTCACCGCTTTCACTGGCATTGATGCTGATTCGGTTTCGGACTTTACGAGAAACCTTCTAGGCAATCTTCCCATCCAAATCGACAAGGCACTCAACAACAGCTACGTTACGGCTGATGAACTAAGCGAGGCAGCTGCAGCTGCTGCGATTTTACCAATGTTCGGATTCCCGACCCGAAATCGAAACCTCTACAGCCAGCCAATCAAGTCTGGCGAAGTCTATGGCTCGGAACTCACGAGTCGTTCTCTTGATCAAGCTCTCACCATGTTCGCACCCGGCTCACGAGTCGTTAAGGACAAGGAGGACCACTTCCCCATCGGCTTTGAGTATCGTAAACGACTCAAAGGGACGATGCAGAGTGTAAATCCCTTGAGCGGGCCGATTCACCTTTCCAGGTGTCCAGAATGCGCTCTCGTCGTCGCAAGAACTGAGGATGGGGACGACGGACAAACTGCCGTACCAAATTCATGCTCCGTTTGTGGGGCTGCGACTATTCAGCTGGTTGCCCACATACCTAAAGGATTCCGGACCACTTACCAGTCTCAAGAGTTTGATGATGGACTCGAAGAACCGAGCAACGTCTCCGACCCAACTCTGGCCCAGCCACCGGATGGAACTTTCACGACACGAGTTGGTGGCGCTGCGATACAGCTCCTCCGCGATACCCATGTGGTGTCAATCAATGACAATTTCGGCAAGAACTTTGAAGCAGTCTCATGGTCAGGCACGCTGATTGCTACTAACAGCGAAACTCCGACTGTTGCAGTGAAGAAGTTTGTTGAAGACATGTCCACTAGAGCAGGAAAGCCCAATAGAAAGTTCTCCCTAATTGATGTGCTGACTACCGATGGTGTCACCATAACACCAGATCAACTCTCATTGAACGGTGGAATTATTCCGACAAATAAGGACTGGTGCCCGGCTGGGTCGGCTGCGCTCGTGTCGTTCGCAGAGTTGCTTCTCCAATCTGCGGTAAGTCATTTTCAAATTGATCCAACAGAACTTGGTGTCGGGCTACAGCCCTTCGCGGCGCAAACAGGCATCTCAAGCCGAATCTTTGTCACTGACCGCCTGGAGAACGGCTCAGGGTACTCGTCGATGCTCGGCGACGACTCGACATTCAAAACTGTGCTTTCGTCAATTCTGGGTCCCGTGGCTACGCGACTGGACGACCCTACCCAGCATCCGGAATGCGATAACAGCTGCTTGCTTTGTCTCCGCAATTACGACAACCGGCGTAGGCATTCACAACTCAACTGGCGACTTGGCCTTGATGCCGCAGAGCTGATTGCCGGTCAGATGTTGTCTAATCACCGATGGCTCCCCAGAGTGGATGCAACTACAAAGAGTTTCCTCAAGGCATTCCCAGTCGCCTCAGGATTGTCAACAGTCCCGACACAGAGCGGATGGGGCTTGATTCGCAAGAATGACGGTTCGAAAATTCTCATCGTGGGGCACCCACTGTGGCGACGCGACGACTCCTACCGTGAAACGGACCTGCAGCGGCTCCTAGGTGAATGCCGCAGGCTGGTGCCAGGAGCAAAGATCGAGATTACCGATGTCTTCGAGCTCGAAACCCGACCGTATGTGCTGTGGGGCAAACTTTCTTGATACGACATGGCTACGACCCACAACCGACTCCACCAAAGATGTGGGCAGTAACTCCCCTCTGGAGGCTGATGCAGTGTCCGCTGCAATTTGCATATGACCAAGACACCGTCTCCTCTCAGATGTTTCGCCGTGGAAACACTTTTACCGCTCTTGGTAACGCAACTCATGCTTTAGAGGAGGCTGTTCACAAGGGGGAATTCGACAGAATTGAACTCTCCAATCTCCCATCTTCGATTGACCGACACTGGATGAAGCTTGTCGAGAAGGAGCTAGAAAAGCTTCGCGAGAAATGGCCCGAATACGAAATACCCCGGGCAATTGATTTGCCTCGATACTCAGTCGTGTTCTGCAACTCCACAGAACGGGCGAACAGCCTTGCTATCGCACGACGAAATCGGCATCCTGGTGCACCCAAGATAGAAGTCGAACAAAATCTTGTAGATTCCGAGAACTCAATTGAAGGGCGCCCAGATCGCTACCGCATCGACGGCGATGAATTCACTGTCATCGATATAAAGAGCGGAGTCATCACAGACGATATTCAGCCCATGCATCGGCATCAACTACTTACTTACTGTCACCTTGTCAGATTGAAAACTGGTCTTTCCCCAAAGTCAATTGCAATACAAGGTATTGAAGGAAATCTGGTGGTTGAGGAGATAACTACGACCGACGTTGAAAGTCACCTGAAGAAAGTAATAGAAGCTAAAAATGAGTTTTTAGCTACAATTTCGAAGAATGGGTCGATGTTGGACGAGGCGCAACCCGGAAAAGAAACTTGCGCCCACTGCAATTACAGGGTTATCTGCCCTGCGTATTGGAATCAGCCCCTTGAACAGCGACAGCCAAGCGATGTTCGGGGGCCAGTTGTCGCAGCAACTGACAGCTCGTTTACCGTGAAACGAGACGCGTATTGCGCCGACGAACTTGAATTTGTGACGGTAATCGGCTGCAAAACGCCAATACGGATTGGCTCGTCAGTGACGGTTGCTGGTGGACACATTTTTGGTAGCTCCATTCGAGCAGGAGTAGGTACCACAATTTTCGAAGTCGAAGGCACTCAACCCGCTTAGCCCAGCTAGCTAAATCTGGACAAATTGGTGGTTTGCAAGAGGTGGCTAGCGAACACCCTCGACTTACTTTGGTCGGTATGAAGTTAGCCGACGCCCAACTCACACTCAACGATGTCGGCCTCATCGAACCGGCACAAATCCATCTTCGTACTCCAGAACTGAAATATGCTCTTGACTTCATGAAGTCGGCCAAGAAGTTTCGCGAGCCGACGCATCCAGTTGGCAACGTAGCCGAGCTCTTCGCCGGGGTTGGCGGTTTCCGACTCGGCTTGGCAAAGGCAGGCTGGAAGACCACATTCTCCAATCAATGGGAGCCTTCCACCAAAACCCAGCACGCGTCCAACGTTTACACCGCCCACTTCGGTGAAGACGGGCATTCAAACGAAGACATCGCGAAGGTTCGCGCACTGCCCCGCAATATCGACCTCCTGGTCGGCGGCTTCCCTTGTCAGGACTATTCAGTGGCCAAGACACTCAACACGGCCAAAGGGCTCGAGGGAAAGAAGGGTGTACTTTGGTGGGAAATCCTCCGACTCGTCGAGCGACACAAGCCACGATTCGTGTTTCTCGAAAATGTCGATCGGTTGCTCAAGTCGCCGTCCACCCAGCGCGGTCGCGACTTCGCAGTGATGCTCAAAACACTTGGGGACGCCGGATACGTCGTCGAGTGGAGGGTCGTTAACGCGGCGGAGTACGGCTTTCCTCAACGACGTGTTCGGGTCTTCATCGTGGCGACCAAGGTTGGCAAACGCCACAAACTGAACGAACCACAGAAGGTCATCAAAAGGTCTGGCGTTCTTGCGCGAGCACTTCCAATACGTCAACTGCTAACCAAGGTCGAGACGGTTGATTTGAGAGACAATGCGGCAGACATCAGCAAAAAGTTCAATCGTGCTAAGGGCTCCACACCATTTTTCAACTCTGGAGTCTTTTACGACGGTGTCGCCTACACGGCGAAGACTGCGGCCAAGCTTGCGGCAAACCCGACTGTGCTTGGTGACGTGACTCTTCCTGACTCCGAGGTTCCCGAGTCATTCCGGATTCACGAGAAGCAACTACGCGAATGGAAGTACCTCAAGGGTGCCAAGACCATCGCGCGGGTACACAAGGCGAGCGGATTCACGTACAACTATGCCGAGGGAAGTATGGCCTTCCCCGATTCGCTGACAAACCCAAGCCGTACCATTTTGACCGGCGAAGGTGGTTCGTCACCGTCGCGTTTCAAGCACATCATTAAGACGAGGCGCGGATATCGACGCCTCACACCGATTGAGCTCGAACGACTCAACGGCTTCCCTGACGACTGGACCCTTTTTGACTGCAACGGTGATGAGATTCCAGATTCTCGGCGTGCCTTCTTCATGGGGAATGCACTTGTCGTGGGTCTTATCGAAAAAGTCGGAAAGGTACTAGCCAACGACATGAAGTCGAAGTAGCCGACCACGGATTAGGGTTTTGGCACTACGACCCGGCGATCGGGGTCAATCCGGAATGTCTTTGGTGCTTCGAGGCCGACAATCAACATGGGGATAGTCAAGAAATTACGCAGTGGTTTCAGATACTTGAGAACTTTTTCATACTCTCCGACTGCACTGTCGAAGTTTCCAGCCTTCTTCAAGGCTTCGGTTGCACAGATGACTACGCCGAACTCACTCTGAATCGCCTTATCGACATGGTTTAGCTCTCCTGCAATTATGGGCTTCAGGAGATTCCATGGGATGGCTTCGCCGTGATTAAACGCGACCTCAACCGAGATGTCAGTCTTTGCAAAGTCAAGTCGCCATGGGCTCTTTGTATTCCGCTTCGCCTTACCACCCTGCAATTTCTCGTCGCCATACTCAGCGCCCTTGAAGATTGCTGACTCCGTAGCCCATCCCTTGGCTGTCAAGCGGGTCTTGAGAAGACCATTAATAGCAATCGACAAACTCTTATCTACTTTTCCTGAATCTGCACGTTGCTTAGCTGTCTTCGTCGCAAAGAACCTTTTTAAATCATCATCGGTAATTGCTGAAATCACGCCCAAGAGCTCGGCCAAAATTGGTTCTGCGGTTGGCGAGGAACGCATGATGGCCTCGGCATGTCTGTGTGAGTGAAGTTTGTAGTCCATGGTTCGTTCGATTGCACACTATCCCCAGCCATTTTGGGGATGCGATGTGCAACTTAGGCAAGATTTAGTCGCCAACTCCGTCTATCGAATCAATGTGCACTGACTCGAACCGGTATTGAGTTGCTTTTCTTTGAAATCGACAGATATCAGCCGGCCACAACGGGTGCACCCGAAAGGCGTCATTATCTAAAACGTTCGTTACAGCAAGTAGCAAAAACCTTTTGTTTGTTGTGCACAAATGCCATTCCTTTGTTGTCATGTTGAATGCAATTGCCGGGCCACCAATTCCCTTCACCTCTACCAACAAGACCTCATCTCCCCTGGCAAACTCCAGGTCATACCCCACTCCGTCCCTTTGGCAATCGCGCGTCATGGCCCAGCCTTGCCACTGCATGTAGGCAGTGGCAATCTCGACAGCTCTTACTTCCTTAGCTTTATTGGTCGCAGAGTCCCGTCCGTTGCGCCTACCCTCTGGTGATTGCCCGTTGGCTTCTCTAGATACCTCATAGGCCACTTCTTCAGAAACACTCAGTTGACCGGGTACTGGGATGACCAGGTCGGGTCCGCGTCCCGGAACTCTCTCCAGCGGGCTGGAATACGCGGTTTCAACCTTCGCGGGTGCATCCAGTGAGTCCAACTCTGCAAATCGATCAATCGGCTGCTGGCCGAGGCCAAGAATCTCAGTGAATGAATTCCATGAAATTGCTTGAATTCCGTGCTGAACATTACGTCCTGGAATTGTGACTGCGTCAGTACGAACTGGCTGGATGTCTTGATAATCCTCAAGATGCACTCGCCATTTTCGACGGTTGTTATTGGAATCAAACATTTCATGAACTGTCCTTACACGAGCTACACCCGTAAATGACATTTTGTTGACCGGTGCGTGGCTTGTGTTATAGAAAACGATGAGCGATCCGGGTCCTGAAGCGACAATGCCTCGCGGGGTGGTCACATCCTCATGAAAGCCGTAAGTGATTCCATGTACGTCACCGTGAACGGCCGACGCCTTATTTTCCGCATAATTGCAGATGAACACCCAGGGTCGCCCGTGGTGTCGGGCCACAAGTTTTCTCCAGTAAGACTCAGAGACCTGCAAGCGCTCACTGCTCGCAACTTGGAGATCGGTGGCGGGCTCGAAGCTGAATTGGTAATGGTCTGCAACCAGGCCACTGAGAATCGCAATATTGTCGGTTTCGCGACTCGCCGCTACTTCTCCGGGCAACTGTTGCTTAAGCACCTGCAGGTCAGTGGTCCGCGCCGTTGCAGAGGCTCCCCCGGCAAACTCAAACGCAAGTCTTCGAAGTTTCAAGCGGTCAAGAGGGAGCGCCCCACGCGAATTCAAAGTCTGCGTCACAGGTGTCGAGACGGTATCAGAGAAGTCACATCCCATGCTGACCCACACCGGCCCGCGGTGCCACCCACAACGGGGATGCGGCGCGACAAGCGCAATCACCTAGCCCGATACTCAACTACAAACAGAGGCGATAGTCCCGACGTGCATCTCGGCAATGGTTTTGTAGTCACCGTAACCACCTGCCATAACGAGAATCGTCTTACATCCCAAGCCGCGGAGGTGCTCGGCAACAATTCGGTCTCGCTCCCCAACCTGGGCCTCGGTCAGCTTCGGATACACGTCAACGCCAGCGTTATAAAAGACGATGTCAGGTTGAGTTGCAGTGAGGGCTGCGAGGGCCGTCGACAGTTTGTCGAAGTAGTTGCTGGCGTCGGCGAAGTACACCCGACTCCCATCATCAAGATCAGATGCCGAGTAGGTGTCGTAGTTCGACGTTGATAGGTCAATCTGCAGCACACCGCTGCCCTTGATATGGCGAGTAGTTCCACCACCCCAGTGAGCATCGAGATCAAGCACCGCAACGCGACCTGCTCTGCGGGCATAGAGGGCACCAATAGCGAGCGAATTGACCGTGCAGAAACCCGACCCAGTGTCGGGGCGTGCGTGGTGCAGCCCGCTGGAAAGTGAACACGCACATTGTTGGCCGCGAGTGATGACGTCATCAACTGCCCTAAGAACCCCTGCCGTGGAGTTCAGGACGTGCTGCCAGATCCCCTCATCCCAAGGGAAGCCGTTCGAATTTGCGAGAACCCGCGGCTGGCCCGTTACGACTGCTTCGAAATACTCAGAAGTGAGATTCTCTTGAATCTGTCGCTGCGCTAAGTCAAGTGCGCCAACAGTTTCGACCGGATTCTTAATGGTGACACGCGAAGCAACATGCCGTTTTCGTCGAATTCCATCCACAATGAAGCGTGACTTCTTAAACGTCTCAAACTCCGTACGCGGAGCACAATACTTCTCATTCCAATACACGTTCATAGGAACGTTTTCTTGCGTCACTGCCACTTTTCTCCTGAACCGAGACCGTAAGGATTGTCCGCATCGTTGTAATGTGCGTAGAACTCTTCCTCATTGTCGTTGAAGACGAAGAGCACCTCGGGTTGACGAATAATCATGTAATTGAAGTCGCCAACAACCTCCTTACCGGTGTACCTGCTGCGAATCAGAGCAACATCGTGCTTTGCTGCCACGTTTTGGAGCTGGTCGACTATGCAATCACGTACAACCTGTGCAGTATTGAAAATATGACCGCCAAGCTTGGTGACATCGTTCCAACTGAAAGCAAGTGCAGTGAAGCGACCTGTTTCGAGAAGGCGGTCAATCTGAGCAATCGAGTCGACGACTGCCCTGATTGCGCGCTCATCAAGTGTCGAATATCCCATGTGGTGCGGCCCTCGTTCGTATGCTCCTGTAGGCACACCAGCGGCACGCCAATGCGGAGTGCATTGGAATGGACGAATTGAGGCATTCCCGTCGCCGGGCTGACAGCGATGCGCGAGCGACTTCCCATTGGATACTTGAGTCACGACTGCTTCGGCCTTCCTGGAGGTTGTCATTGTGATACGCACGAACGTAGCGATGGCGTGATCGACGTTTTTTGAAATACCAAACAATTTTTGGAGACTTTTTGCATAATAACCGATATGGTTTTCATAATGCGCGCCCATATGAGCTACTCACACTTTTGCCGGCCGATGTGGTCAGTTCGGCGCGTGAACGTCAGGCGTTTGTTCTTCGAGTTGGCTGAAATCGATCTAGCCAAAGTAAGGAGTGGGTCACCTAAGGTTCCATCGTTCGGGAGATGCGGCATGCTCTGCGGCGCTAATCCGGCATGGTACCCCTGCCGGTCGCTATCCGACCGTGCGGCTGACAATGAGTACCAAACGATCGATGAGTTCCGCCCCTGTAATTGGTGCAAAATGAGTGGTGTGCCGGATTCAAATGGGGTAATTCGCCTGTATTAGTCCGGAACCTCTCAGCGCCATTGGCGAGCCTTTGATTATCAAGTACAGGGTCACATCCCCAAATCGTCGAACATGCCTTGAGTCGATGTACCTTTATGCGGTTGCCCTGCCAAACACGTTCTCGGCTTCTTTTACGAGCAAATTAAAAGGAGTTCCATCAGCATGAAACGAAATGGTCACAAGATTGGGCCCGGTGCGAACTTGGCTGGCGTGAATCTAGACGGCGCAAATCTGGCGCGTGCCAAGCTGCGTGGTGCAAACTTGGAAGGAGCAAGTCTGCGACAGGTCGATCTCTCTCGAGCAGACCTAAGTGGTGCCGATCTCTCTGGAGCAGATCTCTTCGCGGCGAATTTATCCAGAGCATCACTCGTCAATGCAAGTGTGAAGTCAGCCGATTTCACTGGCGCAAATTTAAATGAAGCGAGTTTCCGATGGGCAAGTCTCAAAAGTGCAAACTTCACCGGCGCAAGCCTCTTTCGCGCATCATTTTTCGAAGCAACATTACCGTACTCACAATTTAGAAACGCGAATTTGCTCACCGCTGATCTGCAGAACACCGATTGCAGTTTCGCCGAAATGTCTGGTGCAAACTTATGGGGCGCAAACTTATGGGTCGCTAATTTTTCGGGGGCCAACTTACGATTTGCACTACTGGCCTACGCAAACCTGAAATCGACCTTTCTCATTGAAGCGAACTTGCGTGAAGCCAACTTGGCCAGAGCTCACATGCATGGCGCAATGTTGCTAGGAGCAGATTTCACTAATGCAGATCTTGCAGCAGCAGATCTAAGCGGCGCTGAGATTACGACTGTAGGGCTGACAGAAGATGACCTTCGGTGGCGCTATAGGTTCGTGGAGAATGCGTCTTGGAAAAACGCAATTCTGGATGGTGCGAACTTATCCGGAGCTACCATGCCCGATGGTACGAAGAACCAATAGAGATCCCCGCTCATGAGGGGTCAAGGGACTCACGCTATATCTCGTCAAGGATGCACTCAGCGACACTCAGATTGCGAGAACAATCTCACGTCACATTGATCAAAAAGCATCGAGTTCATCTGTTATAAAATCGAGGCGTGAACTGGTTGGTGTCGACCGCCTCACTTGTCTCCAGGCTTTTGGGTCCCGTCATTCCAAGTGCCTCCTATCTTGAGCGACAAGTATCTGCCGAGTACGAGAATTTACTTACCCCGCAAAACAAGCTTCCTCTGGCCGAGGAGGGTGTTGCTGCCGAGTTAACTTGTCCCTCCTACCCCCGTCACCTTGCCTCAAAGGTGCTTGCTGTGAAAAGGCGATTTAGGCTTGCATTCTCATTTAATCCAGAGACCATCAAGGCCCAAGAGACGACGGGGTGGTTTGGGAATCGCGCAATTGACAGCTCGAATGTGCGCGTTAGTGGTCGCTGTATCTCCACAGGCTGCGTGCACTGGACTGGGGCCACCTGCCGTCTTGGTACGGCGGTTGCATCAGTTCAGATAGTCCGAAAGCCCGTGGAACACTGTTCCATTCGAGCATCTTGCCGATGGTTTAACGAGAACTCCTATTCGGCTTGCCGCGCTTGCCAATATCTGCCATATAGCAAGCTCTTTGACACCGTTGATGGAATCGAAGCCGACTCATCAACCAAAGGGGTCTCGTTTCTTGACACGCGCGATACATTTGGCTCATGAGCACGTGTGCACGATGCGGGGGGCGACTGACCTCGAGTGGTATTTCTGCCGGAATGTCGGCAAGGCCGATGCGTAATTGTTCATGCAACAATTCCCGGACACGATCACGCGCTACTAGAGAACAGGCGACGGGAATCTCCGCAGGAATGACTTCCAGCACTCATCTAGCGAGACAGTCAAACGCCCCGACTCGCCTTTCTCGTGATGCTGTTTCCACTGGAATCTCAGCTGGAATGACTTCTGGCCATCGAGTCAACCAGAGCGCCTACAACTACGGTCTGCGTCCAGTGTCATACGGAAATCGAGATGTGAAGTTCATTGCAGGCCTCTTGCTCGGTATCTCGATTGCACTGATTGGTGTTGCCATAGTCGCGTTCATTTTCTGAATCGATAGCGCGTTTTGGTTTCTAGCGCAAACGGGTAGACATCTATCAATCGACAGGGCGTCGGACGCAACATTATGCGGCAAAGCGGGACTTCACACTTGATGGCTTCTTCTAACTCCACCCTGGAGTTCTGCCAATTCTCGGTACAACTAAGTCTGTAACACCCCTTCTCTATTCTGATTTCAGCATCAAGAAGCCTTCGTGACTGAAGGCGGCAACCGA
>Ga0194118_10003462_pt1 | contig 18331 bp, 18 predicted proteins | sample TA2MahsurfametaG_2_FD_148662 | JGI IMG/M metagenome (GOLD analysis project Ga0194118, IMG submission 148662) | Freshwater microbial communities from Lake Tanganyika, Tanzania - TA2015013 Mahale N5 surface | ecosystem: Environmental > Aquatic > Freshwater > Lake | place: Tanzania: Lake...
CCCTAGCCACGCGCCGTCGTACGATGGTCGCTGATGGATCAACTACGAATAGGCATCATCGGCACCGGAATGATGGGATGCGAGCACATTCGTAACGTCATGGCGAACCCAGAGTGCACAGTGACGGCCATCTCTGATCCGAACGACGAACCTCTCGGTTGGGCACGGCTCGCACTTGGTGATGCGGCATCTTCAGTCAAAGAATTCCGTCATCACGACGAACTGTTGTCGTCTGGGTTGGTGGACGCAGTGATTGTTGCGTCACCGAATCACACACATCACAAGGTATTGTCTGACATCTTGTCGACAGACATTCCGGTACTGGTTGAAAAGCCGATGTGCACCACCGTGGACGACTGTGTGGACATCGTGCGTGCTGCACATGCGCGCGATGCGCTCACCTGGGTCGGCCTTGAATATCGGTACATGGCCCCCATTGCTGCACTGCTTGACGTTGTTCACAGCGGTGAGCTCGGGTCGCTCAAGATGCTTGCTGTTCGCGAACACCGTTTCCCATTTCTTGTGAAAGTTGACAACTGGAACAGGTTCTCGCGTAACACCGGTGGCACGTTGGTGGAGAAGTGTTGTCACTTCTTTGATCTCATGAACCTTGCAGTTGGCGCGCGACCAATGCGCGTGATGGCAAGTGGAGGTCAAGATGTGAATCATCTGGACGAGTGGTACGACGGTGAGCGTTCAGACATTCTCGATAACGCCTATGTCATCGTCGAATACGACAACGGCGTGCGCACCATGCTTGACCTCAGCATGTTCGCGGAGGTGGGTCGTCACGAACAAGAGATTGTCGCAATTGGCGACAAGGGGAAAGCTGAGGCATTCGTGCCCGGTGACGGCCACATCGTGGTGGGTAGTCGAGTCACGAGGGACATTCGAATAGTTCCCATCGCGATCAGTGATGACGTCAACTATGCGGGCGCGCATCATGGTGCGAGTTACATCGAAGTCATGAAGTTCTGCCGTGCGGTGCGTTCGAAGAGTCAACCCGACGTGTCGGTGAGTGATGGCCTGTGGTCGGTCGTCATCGGGGCGGCAGCACATCGGTCAATCGACGAACAACGCCCAGTGCTCATCAGCGAATACGCACTCGATTAGTCGGCTGAGGTTCGTCGTGGCCGCTTGGCGCGGCACGCATCGCTGCAGTGGAGAACGGTGTCCCAGTCACGCTCCCATTTCTTGCGCCATTCGAAGGGTCGCCCACATGTGACGCACGTCTTGGGCGGATGTCCATTCTTTGTCTGCGCAATGCGTGGCACAAATCCGAAGGGTACGGTTAGTGCGTGGCAAATGCAGTACTCATCGCGAACTTCGCTGCGACGTGGTCGATGGTTGGTCTGATTTGGTTCGTGCAGAACGTGCATTATCCGCTACTTGCCAAGGTGGGCCTCGATCGCGCGCGTGACATCGCCGTCATCCATCAGCGTCGTACGTCCCAAGTGGTTGCGTTGCCAATGGCGGTAGAGGGTTTGTCGACACTTGGTTTGCTCTTCGATCGCCCCGATGGTGTTTCGTGGATATTGCCGTGGATTGGCGGTGTCACGCTCGCTGTTGCTCTTGGATGCACGGTGTTGTTGTCGGTTCCGCTGCACGAGCAAATGGCAAATGATCCACGTATCGACACGGGGAAGCGACTCGTGCAAACCAACTGGCCACGAACAGTTGCGTGGACCGCGCACGGTGTGATTGCACTTGTGATGGTGGTGCAGGCGTGGGCCTAGGTTCAGCTCTCGATGGCTTGCTCGATGCGACCGTCGTTCCCGGGTTCTCGCGCATCGGGTACACCCTTCGGTCATCGGGTTTCACACCACTGACTCAGTATTCATTGGCAGGCAAGACCGTTGTTGTGACCGGTCCTACCTCTGGGCTCGGTGAGTCTGCGGTGCATCAGTTGGCTTCAATGGGAGCAGACCTCGTGCTCGTCGGGCGCTCTGCCGACAAGCTCGCACGCGTTGCCACTGACCTTTCTGCGATATCGCAGTGTGGTCGTGTCGACACGGTGGTGGCTGACATGGCTGATCTTGTTTCGGTTCGTAGTGCATCGCAGCGAATCGCAGAGTTGGCGCCCGCCATGCACGCTCTCGTGCACAACGCCGGAGCTTTGACGAAGAATCAAGTACTCACGGCACAAGGCATCGAGTCCACGATTGCATGCCATGTGCTCGGGCCACACCTCATGACGACGTTGTTGTTACCTGTGTTACACGCGTCGCGCGGCCGCGTCATCACGGTGTCGTCGGGTGGCATGTATGCGGCGACACTCACAGATATCTCGCGCGGGCAGTCACCACAGATGCCTGCATCGTCATACGACGGAACAAAGCAGTACGCCATTGCCAAGCGGCTACAGGTGACACTCAATGAAATGTGGGCTGAGCGTGAGCACGACATCACCTTTGCCGCCATGCACCCTGGATGGGCCGACACACCTGGTGTGCAGTCATCGCTTCCTGCTTTTCGGTTGCTCACCAAGCCTCTTTTGCGAACCCCGGCGCAGGGCGCTGACACCATTTCGTGGTTGGTAGCTGACGATGTTGTCACGACGCATTCAGGCAAATTCTGGTGCGACCGCGCCGTTCGCGACATTCATCGCCTACCTCGCACCAAGAAGTCAGACACTGAGAATGCGCGCATGGCGTTGTGGTCGTGGTGCGACGAGCAGATCAGCACCTACTTGTCGTAAGTCATCTAGTCGTAGATCACCGTTTTGTGCTCGTTGTGCTCAGCCGATGCGGTTCTTGAACTCCGCTGCCTTCTGAGGAACTGTGCGAGCAAGCAGTGGATATACATTTTTGCCAGGGCATGCGGTTTGACCCATGTCGCGATGCCCGGAAATCGGACGTGCTTTCACGCGCACGCCCTTTTTCCATTTGTTTGATCCGCGAGAGATAAACGACACAGTTTGTTTCTGATCAAGCTTGATGTCGTATCTCTCTCCGAGCCAACCAAGAAGGCGTGATAGCCCGTTCATCATCTCTTCAGTCGGTTCGGTCTTGTCGAAGTCACCCAGCAAACACACGAGTTGCGCGAAACCTTGACTGCCACCAGTGGCATCTGCCATCACTGGTCCTGCAAGGCTGCCGGAGCGTCCTTCCCACGCTTGTCCGTATCGATCAACAAAGAAGTTGTAACAAGTATCGGGCCATGCCTTCCGCGTGCCGGTGTGAAACAGGAAGATGTTGCGAATGACGCTCGGTACTTGCGCCTTTGAGTAGACAGTCGTTCCTGCTGAGTGATGTACCAAGAGAAATTTCACTTCTGGTTCAGGCTGTAGTGGTCGACGAGCACGTAGTTTTCCTGCCCATGCTTCTCGTGGATAAATAGTCAGTCCGGGTGCAACCTCAATGGGCTCGACACTCGCCGGTGTTGCTACACGGGGTACGCGTTTGGCGAGAAGCAGGGCAGGCACGGAGAGTGCCGCAGCGCCGAGAAAGGTTCGCCGCGTGGCAGCTTGTTGTAGTTCGCATTCACACATGGCTCACCTCAATGAGTTCATCGTAGAGTGTCAGCACGCGACGTCACCGGAGGTCTACATGGCACCGAATGCATCCACCAGCCCAGTGAAGTTGGCTCACGTCGTGCTCCGCACCTGCAACTACGACGATCTGCTCTCGTGGTGGAAGTTGGTGCTCAATGCCGAAGTGCGCTATGAAAATGATTTCATCACGTTTCTTTCGTTCGACGACGAGCATCACCGCATTGCCATCGTGAAGATGCCTCATCTGCAGGACGCCGCTAAAGACACGGTTGGTCTTGAGCACTTCGCCTTTACCTTTGCCGACCTCGATTTACTGTTGGCCAAATACGAACAGTTGAAGAGCGCCCGAATCACCCCGTATTGGACCGTCAACCACGGCATGACACTCTCCGCGTATTACAGGGACCCCGATGGCAATCAGGTTGAGTTACAAGTCGACACCATGTCACTTACTGAGGCCAATGCATTCATGTCATCTCCTGTGTTTGCCGCAAACCCCATCGGTATCAATGTCGACTTCGATGAACTAGTGGCACGCCGCCGCTCTGGCGAGCAGGTGACGGCGATTACTGCCTATAAACCACGTACCGAGAGCGCGTGAGACACTTCCGTGTAAAGGGTCTAGTGAAGAAACCAACCCCTCGGAAATAGGTGTTATCGTCAGTCGCATAACTGGGAGGGTCCAATGACATCACGTCGTTCCGCTCGTACCGCTTGTATTGCGGTCGCAACTTCACTCCTCGGCATCTTTGCCGCCCCGCACGTGGCAAGCGCCGCAGAGGTCGTCATTAAGGTGACTGACTCTGGCGGCACGAATATCCCGCGTGCATTCATCGCCGTGGTGGCAAGTGATGGAGACGCAGTTGACTCTGCCATCACTGATGCTGATGGCAATGCCACAGTTGAGAACTCTGGGGGAGCCTCGTTGTTGGTCACAGCTCCCGGATTTCAACCGAAGACCATAAGCAGCGTCACGGCACAGACCGTGTCGTTGACCGCATCCACTAAGACCAAGTTGTCCTTCTCAAATGCATTCGGTGGTCAGATTCGAAGGCTCGCAGCTGACAAGGAAAGCGGCGTGTTTTACGCAACGTCGGATGCACAGCCGACGGTCTGGCGTACGACTGACTACGCGGGAAGCTGGTCTCCAGTTCCAACAAGCGCTGAAGCAGACTCTGGCGCTGCACCAACATCAGCAACTGAAGTCTTCACGTCAGGCGTAAAGGGCGAAGTTGCCGTCAATACCGGCCAGTCAATCTCGTACTCACGCAACTACGGAAACACGTGGAGCCAACTCCCGTTGACCGGTGTTAATGGAAGCAACCAAAAGTTCTTCTGGGCACATGCAGGAACATCGTCGTACATGTTCGTGCGCACGGACAGCGGTCTGTGGGCGGCCATCATGCCGCAGGCAAATACCGATGCTGCTCCGTCCTTTGCGGCGGCAACTGGGTTGGGCGCACTTGGCGCTGCGAGCAAAGTTGCCTTTGCACCTGCAGCATCTGGAAATTCGATTTTCATGGCAGTCTCCGACGCAGCAAATGGTGCTGTTACGGTGTCGACCCTTGCCCCCGCTGCCTCGACAGTTGCAGGAATCACTGCTAGTGGATCACCGGTGTCAACAGGAATTTCCTTCACCGTAACAAGCAGCAGTGGTGACATGCTGATGTTGAGCACGCTTGGGTCAAGCGTGCCCAAGGCTGTCGTTGCATATGACATTGAGAGTTCTGCTGGAACGATCAAGGCTGCATCATCTAGCGACGGTACGACCTGGACTGCAACAAGCGGAATGGTTGGTTCAAATAGTGCAGACTCCAACACGCTGAGTTCAGTGACATCAATCGGGGGTAGCGGTTTAGGTCAGTGTGGTGAGAACGGCACGTCACCAGTTGGTTCAATTGCACCGGTAGCGCCTGCTGGGGCGATCACTGGGTTTACCTTTGCCGGATCAATTCGCTCATGCTTTTTCCTCGTGAACAACACTGGTAGCTCGGCGAACCTCGGATCAAGTGGTCAGAGTGTCGCTAACAATCGAGTTGCCGTACTTCCGATGTCTGGTGCAAATAACAACACTGGATTCGAATGGGATAGTGGCGTTGATTTCACCAGCAATATGGTTGCAATTTCTGGTGACGGTCAGTTCGGCGTCCGTAAGTCAGCGAACATCGCCGATGGTACAAAGTACCGTCCGAACTTCGGCGGGGCCGGTGGCACAGGTGGAACCAGCTACATCAACTCTCAAGCTGCTGCCGGTAAGTTAACAACTTCAGGTGGCATTGCAGTCAACGGCCTGGTGGCCCCCAACATCACTGACACGGTCTATTCACCGAATTCAACAGATGGAAGTTATGTCGTCACCTCAATGACAGAAACTGGTGGAAGCCGGACACTCTTGTCTACTGACGGCGGCAAGACATACAGCACAATTGGCGCCGGCGGAAGTCGAGCTGTCGATTGGTGGAACGGTGCAAGCAGTCTTCAGCACATTGTCGGTGCGTTCTCCAACAATTCAAGTGAATGGCTACATGTGAAGTCGTTCAATGTGACATCGGGTAGTGCTGCGTTGCAGATGGGTGACGAATTGGCCGCTACCGCCGCAGTTCGTGACGCGAAGACGGGTGGTTCACCATTCGTCTTCCCAAGCACTCTCAGTGGGTCAGTGACGCTCGCGAAGTTTGCCAACGCTGAAGCTGGCAAGTCACTGTTGACCAAGGCAATCAAAGGTGTGCCGGGCTACAACAAAATGCTCGTTGCTGTGAATCGCTGCTCAGACAACATCGGACCAACAGGTTGCAGCACCAGTGGCGGCTCTGTCGGAATGGTGACATTCACAGTTGACGGCACATCTGGCGCTCAAGCTGTTACAGAAACTCGCTACTTCGGTGCCGATGTCGCTGCTGCTGGCATCACCGCGGATGCAACCAGCAGCTTCGGTGTTAGCAAGAACTCCACATACTCGGGTGGTATCAACGGATTGGCCGTGTGTCCCACGGGCTCAGTGAGTCGAGTTGCTGACTCGGCATTCATTGCGGTTAACGGTCTCGGTATCTACAAGATCTCTGGTCTTAGTGGATCTACGCAGGCTCACTCAGGTCCGCTCGTATCAGGCACTTTCAATGATCTGAAAGTGGATTGCGATACGGGTCTGATGGTCGCAGCTGGTTCTGACGGTGCGTACTTCTCGCTCAATGGAACAACTTTCACAAAGATCAATACGTCGGCGGCCCCGGCCGGTGGTGGCGGCGGTCCAAGCAATGCACCGACTGCAGTTGCTGTTCAGGCTGATGCAACATCTGGTGAAGTAGTCATTGGTGTTGCTTCTGGCAACGGAGACATCAAGGCGGTTGAAACCAATTTCACACTGTTGGGTACCACGGGAGCTGCCATGGCAGCGACAGGTGCGGGCCCGACGACCCCAACTGCTGCAGTATCGCCTGCTGCAGACGCAATCAATGAAGTCAACAGCTCGAGCACAGGTCGTAACACAGGTGCTGTGAAGGACCTCGAAGTTCCGAAGTCGGCCACCGACAAAGTGACTGCAGCAGGAGTAAGGGTCATGTCTGTTCGTGCGATGGCTACGTCGTTGAGCCTTGCTGCCGGCACTGGTGGAGGAGCGTTTACGGCGCGTGTCAGTTCAGGTGGAAGTTCCACTTCGTCTGGTGGTTCGACAACCGCGACAACAGCTCCGACAACCGCAACAACTGTTACACCAGTAGTAGTGAAGACACCGACAGTTGTAAAGGGCAAGACCCTCACTGTGGTGTCTGCGCTCACAACCGCAGGAACATCAGTTGTGAAGGGCTCGAAGACCTCAGTGGTAGTTGCAACAGCATCAAAGAAGATCTGTTCGGCAACTTCGACCACTATTAAGGGTCTGAAAGCTGGCAACTGTTCACTCACCGTCACTGTCACCCCAGCAAAAGTGACAAAGTCAACGAACACAACCGTCACGAAGGGTCAGTCACTAACCATCGCTTCGATTGCGTCAACCAATAAGTTGCCAAGCACATCAAATGCAACAGTCGCGGTCACTGTGTCTGCAGGCTCCAAGCGCATTTGCACCGTGTCGGCGAACAAGACGGTGAGGGCCATTGGAAGCGGCAAGTGCACACTCACCATCTCGGTGACTGGCAAGAAGTTCACCAAGAAGTTGTTGGTGAAGGTCAGCTGAGGCTGACCGACAACATCAACTAATAGAAGTAGTCAGCGACCGGCGCAGCCCCTCGGCTGCCCGGTCGCCGATCTTCTGGAATGCTGCACGCAAGAACACGTCGGCGGGTTTTAACAGTCCGTTGAATGTGAGCTCTGCGATGTAGGTGACGTCGCATCCGTGCTCGTTCGGAACAACTGTGACCGTGTCAACCGATGTGAGCAGAGCATTCTTTCCCCGCACAGTTACCGAGTGTGGAGCATCGAAAATCGTCGTTCGGTAGCGCAGTGTTGCAACCCGACCTCCGGTCTTGACGACCACATCAAAGACAGTGTCGGGGCCAGGCCCATCACCCTGCACTTGCGTGACCTTGACAACGCCTGGGTCCCACACCGCAAAGTTCCGTAAATCTGCCATGAACGCGAATGCCTCGTGCGCCGACATCGTCGATTGCACCGTGGTTTTGTATGTCGCCATAGCTACAACCTATGGCGCACTACTGTCACTTGCATGACCGCAGAGGCCTCAAGCACTGAGAGTTTCGACACAGTGACAGATGCTGGGTGCATGTCATGCGGTTCGCCCATCTACAAGGAATTTCAATCTCGCGAAGGCACCGTACGAATGTGCCCAGCGTGTGCGGTGATGAATGGCATCGGTTGTCCATGATGTCGAAAGGCAACGCATGACGAAGAAGACAGCTGTCATCACTGGTGCGGGACAGGGGCTTGGTCGCGCCATGGCTATGCGGTTGGCTGCAGACGGTTTTCATGTCGTCTGTGTCGATGTGAATTCCGATGCCGCAGCAGAGACGGCTCGCATGGTTGGGGGAGAGCCACACGTGTGTGACATCTCCAACCGCGATGCAGTGCACGACCTCGGGGCCAAGGTGACTGCCTGTGACGTGCTTGTGAACAACGCAGGTATCTGGTCTTTTGAGTCGTTGCTGGAATCGACCGAAGAACAAGCTGAACGCGTGATTCATGTGAATGTTCTCGGCACCATGTGGTGCACACAGGCTTTTGTGCCACACATGCGACGCGCCGGCGGAGGATCCATCATCAATGTGTCATCTGCTGCGGCGTGGACCCAGTCACCGGGCATTGGTGTGTATCCGGCAACGAAGACTGCGGTCGAGTCGTTGACGAAGACATTCGCGCTAGAGCTTGGGCCAGACAACATTCGTGTCAATGCAATCGGTCCAGGTCTCATCGTGAGCGATGGAACCGCCGCGAATTATGAAGGCAATCGAATGAACGAACGTGCGCAAGGTGTGCCGATGCGTCGTGTGGGGTCGCCGGTTGACATCGCGAACGTCGTGTCATTTCTTGCAGGTCCCGACTCGTCGTATGTGTCTGGACAAGTGATGTACGTCGACGGTGGCATCAGCGCAGGAACGCAGAAGCGCTAGTCGCGCTCAATTCTGTCGAGCAAGGTGATCATCGAGGTCACCGATTCATGGCGCCACATCGCGACTAACCGCGCCGCTCCCGTGGTTGTCGCTACGTCGTCGTCGAAGTCACGCGCAATCTCTTCAAACACGGAACGCTGCCGCTGCGCCAAGTCGACATTCGAGAGACCACGCCGACTTCGACACACGAACTTTGCCAACAGCTCAATGCGTGCATCTCTCGGGTGAGACACCACGCTGTCGAGCCAGCTCGAAACTTCTCGTGTGCCACGAGCAGTGGTTCGATACACGGTTCGTTCGGAACCTTGGTCACCCGCCTCGGTTTTCGACGCACGTATGAGCCCACCGTCGTTAAGCGCATTCAGAGATCGGTACACAAGCGGTCGACGCACATGCATGACTGCAGCAAGGCTGTCATCGCTGCTCAACAATTTGGCTATAGCGAAACCGTGTGCCGGCTGCTCATCGAGGAGCGCTAGCACCAGATGGTCAAGCACAGACGGGCTGTATAGTCTCACTGTGACTAATCTAGACACCAAGCAGCCGAATATGTTGCGGCGCGGTGTTGTCTGTGTCGTGCTGGCTGGGGGTGTGTTGTCGGCGAACGCGACGATTACTCATGCCAGTTCCCGCGCCACGTCCTCGACAGCGCAAGGTTCGATCACCGTGTCGGCAGCAGCTTCGCTGACTGATGCCTTCAGAGCGCTCGCACGCGAGTTTCGAAGTGAACATCCGAAAGTTCGCCTCCGCTTCAATTTCGGATCCTCGTCCGCGTTGGTGTCTCAGATTCAGGCAGGTGCGCCGGCAGATGTGTTCGCTGCCGCAGACACGTCAAGTGTCGACAAGTTGGCAGCAAGCGGTCAGGTCAACAAGACCCCACGGATCTTTGCGAGAAACTCGTTGCAGATTGCCGTGAAGCCTGGGAACCCTCTCAAGATCACCTCTCTTGTGGGCCTTTCCAAGGCACGAGTGGTGGCATTATGCGCAAAGACCGTTCCATGTGGTGTGTATGCCGCGACCGCACTTCAACGGGCTGCCGTGGTACTTCCTGAATCGAACGTCTCGCGTGGTGTCGATGCCAAAGCAACCATTGGTGCAGTAGTCAATGGTGATGCCGATGCAGCAGTTGTATACGCAACAGACGTGAGGGCTGCAGGCCGGTCAGTTGCGTCGGTGACAATTCCAAAAGCTCACAATGTGACTGCAATGTATGCGATTGCATCACTCCGTGAGTCCAAGAACGCGAAAGCTGCGCAGGCATTCATTGACTTCGTGATGTCCTCGGTTGGACAGTCAACCCTTGTTCGTTTCGGATTTGCGAGGCCGTGAGATGTCAACCTCGAGTGTGACATCACGAATTCCCCGTGGTCTCGGGGTGCTCGGGGCTATCGGCGCTGCTTTTTTATTGCTGCCGCTTGTAGGCATTGTGCGCCGGGTTGCGTGGTCATCGCTGTGGCAGCAACTCACGAGTCCGCAGATAACAGAGGCACTTCGACTCTCCGTCACCGCGTCGGTAGTGGCAACCCTGTGTGCTCTTATTCTCGGGTTTCCACTTGCGTGGCTTCTTGCTCGTGTCAACTTTCGTGGCCGATCATTGCTCCGAGCGCTAGTGACATTGCCAATGGTCATGCCGCCAGTTGTTGGCGGCATCGCATTACTTGGCGTGTACGGACGCACAAATGGTCTGCTCGGATCCTTTCTGTTTGACACGTTTGGTGTGCAAATCACATTCAGTCTCACCGCGGTCGTGATTGCGGAAACCTTCGTGGCATTGCCCTTTCTTGTACTCGCCATCGAAGGTGGCCTCCGCAGTATTGACCCTCGTCATGAGGAAGCAGCAGCTGTCATGGGGGCAGGCCCTTGGCAACGCATGTCGTTGGTGACAATTCGATTATTGCGCCCCTCGCTCATTGCAGGAATTGCAGTGGCATGGGCACGTGCACTTGGCGAATTCGGTGCCACCATCACCTTCGCCGGAAACATCGAGGGACGCACGCAAACCACTCCGCTCGCTGTGTACATGTTGCTCGAGTCTGAGCCCGAGGCCGCCTACGCACTGAGCCTTGTGCTCGTGCTGGTGTGTGTTGGTGTGCTGTTCGCACTGCGAGACCAGTGGCTGGGGCGTCGGTCATGAGCCTCGTGGTGAATGGACGGGTAGAGCGCGGCACGTTCTCACGAGATGTTGACCTCTTGGTTGATCATGAAGTGCTCGGAGTTGTCGGGGCAAATGGTTCTGGCAAGACTTCGATGTTGCGCGTGATCGCCGGGCTGGACAGATTGAAAACGGGAACTCTCAGTGTTTCAAACACTGCGTGGGATGTTCCGGACGCTGGCGTGTTCGTAGAGACAGAGCAGCGCAAAGTGGGCATGGTGTTCCAAGATCACACGCTTCTTCCCTTCGCATCTGTACTCGACAACGTTGCGTTTCCTCTTCGCCGAGCGGGGCAATCAAAGGTCGATGCTCGTAAGACAGCCCGAGCGATGTTGGTTGACGCCCAGTGCGAGCACTTGTGTGACGTCATGCCAGCTCAGCTCTCTGGGGGCCAAGCCCAGCGAGTGTGCATCGTGCGAGCGTTGGTAGCCAAGCCGTCCGTGATTTTGTTGGACGAACCGTTGTCGGCAATTGATGAAGGCAGTGTTGATGAGCTTCGTAGCTGGCTTCGTCAGCAGCTCACAGCTACAGGAGCACACTGCATCTTGGTGAGCCACTCACGTTCAGATGTCGACAGTTTGTGTGATCGGGTAGTGGAGCTCTCCTAGCGCGATTAGAAAAACGCTAGATGAGAGCCGATGCAATCTCGCTGTAGAGCGGAATTCCAATGATGAGATTGAAGGGGAATGTCACGCCGAGTGCAGCACCTAATGACACCCCAATGTCAGCTTCGGGAAGTCCCACTCGCACCGCCGCCGGCGCAGCGATGTAACTGGCGCTTGCTGCCATGGCGGCGAGAACTGTTGCCCCGCCCTCAGACATACCGACGAGTGATGCAAGGAATACTCCGATCACACCGAAAACGATGGGCAACACGGTTGCAAATACGAGTAGCCGCGCCCCTGCACGACGAATGCTGTTGAACCTTTGCCCAGCAAGCGTGCCGAGATCAAGAAGGAACAGACACAACAAACCCTGGAAGAGACCAATAAAGAAAGGTTCAACTCGAGTGAGAGCTTCTTGGTTGGCGATGGTGCCGATAATGAGACCGCCGAGCAGAAGTACCACGCTCTTGCCGGTGAGCACTTCGTGGATTGCTGACGACATCGAACGCACTTGTCGCGCACGACTTGCAATGACCAGAGCCACCACAATTCCCGGGATCTCAAGTACAGCGACCAGTGCGGGGAGGAAGCCCTCTTCAAGAGTTCCGGCGGCTTGTGCGAACGACTCTGCAGCGGTGAAAGTGACGGCTGAAACCGAGCCGTAGTGCGCGGCCAATGATGCGGCGTTGATGGTGTCGAGTCGTACGAACGCCCGAGCGACGATGAACGCAACGAGGGGAGTGGCGACACCGAGTATCAGCGTGATCACGACTGGCCACGCAAGTTCGGAGACAGAACTCTCGCGAAGTCGAAGGCCGCCCTTCAGTCCAATGGCAAACAAGAGATAAGTGGAAAGAAGTGACGTGACTTGCTCTGGAAAACGAAGGTCGCTCTTAATGAACGCTGCGATGACACCTAGTAGGAAGGCGAGAACAACAGGCGATCCAAGATTGAGAGAGACCAAGTCGCTGATTGACACTTGGTTCACACTACTAGATATAGATTACCAGAAACAAATTACAGGTATTATTTCAGCCGCCTGGCTACTGAGTGTTGGGTTATTGAACAGCGCGGAGGAGGTCGCCGACAGTCTGGTGAGACTCGAGGGGGTGGCGAAGGCGGGCCCGCCTGTTGACGGTGTAGGTGTTGCGGCGGCCCACACGGTCGATCTTCACAACGCCTTCAGCCTCAAGGTCTGTCACAATCGAGCTCACCCGGCGTTCGGTGATACCCACATCGGCTGCGATGTCGCGTAGGCGTGCCTCCGGATCACGGGCAAGGCAGACCAGCACGTGCGCATGGTTGCTGAGGAAGTTCCAGTCACCGGTCGTGGCCACAACCTCAATGTAGCCCCCTGTTTCTGGAAACAGGTTTCGTTAGACCTTATGTGGTGTCAGGCGCACCTTCAGGTGCGCGGGTCCGCGTGCCCAGAACACCGGAACTTCGTCGTACACACCCGGCTCGAACACTTCGCAATGTTCCACTCGCCGCAGGAACTCTTCAACCGCCACCCTTGCCTCGAGGCGCGCAAGTGCGGCACCGGGGCACACGTGTGGTCCGCCACCAAAGCCGAGGTGGTTACGAGGGTTCGGTCGGTCGAGGCGGAACTCGTGTGGGTTCTCGTACAACTCTTCGTCACGATTGGCCGACAGGATGCCGAACGCGACCTTGTCCCGCGGACACATCGATTCGCCGTGCACTGTGGTTTCTTGCTCGCAATTACGCATCAGCACTTTGACAGGTGGGTCATGGCGAAGGCTCTCTTCAATGGCGTTGTTGATGAGATCCGGATTATCTCGAAGCGCTCGTTCGATGTCGGGATTATTGACGATGGTCCACAAGAGGTTGCTGATGAGATGACGAGTGGTCTCATTGCCAGAGATGAAGAGAAACACCAGTTGCGTTCGAGTCTCGATGTCGGTGAGGCGACGACCGTCAATTTCTGTGTTGATCAGTCGCGTGATGAAGTCGTCTTTTGGTGTGACTTTGCGTTCACGAATCAACTCATCCACATATGCGGTGAACTCCGGGTGAGCACCCGCTAATCCTTCACCGCGTTCATTGCGGTTCTGAGTAGGCCACGTTCCCTGAACCACCTCATCGGACCAGGTGGCCCATTTGTTGAAGTCCTCACGCTTTGCACCGAGAAGCTCGGCAATAACGTTGTTAGGAATAGGCATCACGTAGTCATGTACCAAGTCGATGGCTCCATCACGACTCAGCAAATCATTAAGTAGTTCGTTGCTCAATTCTCGGCAGAAACCTTCCACGCGCGTGATCTTGTGAGCGGCAATAGCTGAGTTAATGACCTTGCGTACCTCGCCATGACGAGGTTCGGGAATTTCATTGATGAGCTGTTCCTCGTCGGGCACAACCACGCCAGGCTCGCGGAAGCTTGCACGAAAGGTGTGAACATCCTTGGTGGCGGCGAGCACATCGGCATTCCGAGCCAGAAACCATGCGCCGGATGGTGTGCGCGACACCGGGCATGTGGCTCGCAGATGGGCAAGTACCTCTGATTCTGCAGGCTCGGCCAACTGGTCAATTCCGCTTACGTCCATGGCTTCCCCCCACGCGAATCAAAGACTTCGACACAGTTTGGCACATGACCAGAATTCACTTGTCGTTCACCCCCTCAATATCTCTCAACAAACATTGAGAGATATTCTCGCCACATGGACCGCGCTATACGAGCTCGTCGACTTGCTGCAGTAGGCGACCCGCATCGACTCGAAATAGTTGATCTCCTCACGATGTCTGATCACACTCCAAAAGAACTCATGGAATGGTGCGGCCTGACATCGAGTTTGTTGGCGCATCATCTTGATGTACTGGAAGATGTATCGATCATTAGGCGGCGGCAATCGTCTGGTGATCGTCGTAATCGATACGTAGCCCTAGTCCCTCGTTCAATGAACGGGTTATTGCCTGAGTCTCGAACTGAGCTTGCACCTACACACCTCAAACCTCTTAGGGCGCTCTTCGTCTGTCGTAGAAATTCAGCACGGAGTCAACTCGCTGCAGCATTGTGGCGGTCGAACGGCATGGGTGAGGCTGACTCGGCCGGCACTGAACCCGCCGAGGTGATTCACCCTCTAACCGTGAAAGTGGCACAAAAAGCGAAACTGAAGTTGCCTTTGGTCAAGCCCCAGCACATTGATGACGTGCACACCAAGGCCGATGTGATCATTTCAGTCTGCGACGAAGCTCGGGAACATGTCAACGCACATGATGAATGGCTTCACTGGTCAATACCAGATCCGGTGAAGGCGAGGTCAGTAAGCGCGTTCGAACGAACGATTGACGACTTGAACGAACGCATCGCACTGTTTGGTATGAGTCAAATTACAAAGCCAACATTGGGGGGAAACAGGTGATGACGATCCGAGTAGGTATCAATGGATTCGGCCGCATCGGTCGACTTGCTGCGAGGGCAATGGAGGGCAATTCCAAGATCGAGCTTGTTCACGTGAACGAAGTGAAAGAGGGCCCTGAAGTCGCCGCCCACCTTCTTGAGTTCGACACCGTGCACGGACGCTTTGACGCGAAAATAAAGACAAAGAACAGTCACATGACTGTCAATGGTCGAAAGGTGACATTCACTTCGTATGACCGGCCAGAGAATATCCCGTGGTTGGACTTGGGGGTCGATGTTGTCATTGAGTCAACTGGAAAGTTCAAGACGGATGTCGATCTTCGACCTCACCTGGCTCGTGGTGCACAATCTGTAGTGGTTGCGTGCCCAGTAAAGAGCGACGATGTATTGAACGTGGTAATGGGCTGCAACGACCATCTTTATGAACCTGGGAAACACCGCATCGTGACAGCAGCGTCGTGCACCACGAACTGTTTGGCGCCAGTTGTGAAGGTATTGCATGAGTCTGTCGGTATCAAGCGCGGAGCCATCACGACAGTGCACGACGTGACCAACACGCAGGTCATTGTGGATGCACCTCACAAGGACCTTCGACGTGCTCGATCTGCTTTGAATTCACTCATCCCCACGTCGACGGGTTCTGCAACTGCAATCACCATGATCTACCCAGAACTGCGGGGCAAGCTAAACGGCATTGCTGTTCGTGTGCCGTTGTTGAATGCCTCTCTCACCGATTGTGTGTTCACATTGGCGAACAAGGTGACAGTTGATGAGGTCAATGATTTATTCCGCGAAGCTGCAAAGGGGTCCCTCAAGGGAATTTTGGGCTTTGAAGAGCGTCCGCTTGTGTCTGCTGATTTCACCAATGACACGCGGTCTGGGATTGTCGATGGCCCATCGACGATGGTTATCGACGGGCGCATGGTCAAAGTGCTGGTGTGGTACGACAACGAAATGGGCTACGCCCACAGACTTGTCGAGCTGACAGCCAAAGTCGCTGCATCGCTGAAGTGACCCGCGCATGAAGTTACGAAACTATGCCCTCGTGACCGCGGGGTACTGGGTGTTCACACTCACAGACGGCGCTTTACGCATGCTCGTTTTGCTGCACTTCAATGAACTTGGCTACTCAGCTGTTGCGATTGCATTTCTGTTCCTCGCATATGAGTTCATGGGGATCCTCACAAACCTGTTGGGAGGTTGGGTCGGCGCACGAAGCGGCCTCAATCGAACGCTTGTGGGCGGGCTCATGTTGCAGGTCGTGGCGCTGTCAGCACTCACGTTTGAACAGCCTGGTTGGCAGCAGTGGCTTTCAGTTGCGTTCGTCATGGGAATGCAGGCACTCGCTGGCATCGCAAAGGACTTGACGAAGATGAGTTCGAAGAGCGCCGTCAAGTCTGTTGCCGGTGATGGGTCATTGTTCAAGCTCGTTGCCATTCTCACCGGGTCGAAGAATGCGTTGAAGGGTGTTGGGTTCTTCCTCGGTGCAGCGCTTCTTGCATGGCTCAACTACGACGGGGCGTTGTGGGTCATGGTTGTGGCCCTCATTGTGACAGTCATCATGTTGCTCATCTTTCTCAACGAAGACATTGGAAAGGCAAAGAAGAAGCCTCCGCTTCGATCGGTGTTGTCGAAGTCAGCGGCTATCAATCGACTGTCGGTAGCACGCTTCTTTCTCTTCGGCTCGCGGGATATCTGGTTTGTTGTGGCGTTGCCAGTGTTCTTGTCTGACCAACTTGGGTGGAGCCACGAAGGTGTTGGCGGCTTCCTCGCTGCATGGGTGATTGGATACGGCATTGTTCAGTCGGTCGCACCACGCCTGTTGGTGATGAGTTCCACGACAAAAGACGAAGTGCATGCAGCACGACGGTGGGCGTTGGTGTTGGTGGTGGTGTGCGCAGCAATGGCACTGTTCGTGGCCCTTGATGTCGCCAAAACAGTTGCCATCATTGGTGGTCTCCTGGTGTTCGGAGTGGTGTTTGCAATGAACTCGTCATTGCACTCGTTTCTTGTACTGGCGTTCTCTGACGATGACGGAGTGTCAATGGATGTCGGCTTTTACTACTCCGCAAACGCGGCTGGGCGCCTTGTCGGCACCATGCTCTCGGGTCTTTTGTATTTGTGGGGTGGCCTCACACTTGCTCTCTGGGGCTCGACGGTGTTTGTCGTGTTGACGTGGCTTGGGGCCCAGCGTCTACCTGCCATGCCCGAGAACATCTCGGTGTCTCTTGTCGACGCCGACGGTGGGGACTAGCGACTAGACAAGTACACGTGAAGCGCAACGTCCTGCTCATCACTCTCGATCAGTTCAGGGGTGACTGTTTCTCGACCACACGCGACACCGGTGTGCACACGCCCGGACTGCACGAACTTGCGCGACACGGTGTGCACTTCGAGCGTCATTACAGCCAAGCAAGCCCGTGTTCGCCGGGGCGAGCATCGCTGTATACAGGCATGTACCAAATGAACCACCGTGTGGTTGCAAATGGAACTCCACTTGATCGCTCGTTCGACAACCTTGCATTGGCCGCGCGCCGAGCCGGATATTCACCCGCACTCTTCGGATACACCGATCAAGCTGTTGATCCACGTGACACGGTTGGGGCACACGACCCACGACTTCAATCGTATGAAGGAGTTCTTCCGGGGTTTGACTCTGTACTTGACCTCACCGGACACCATGCGCCGTGGGTGGAGTGGCTCGCAACACAAGGTGTTGATGTGAGTGTTGGGCTTGGAATGCTGTTGTCAACCGAAAGCGAACGCGATGAAGCGCTGAGTTTGTCAACGTTCATGACCAACCAATATTTCGATTGGCTCAACACGCAGGCACAGGGTTGGTTTTGTCACCTCAGCTACCTGCGTCCACATTCCCCGTATTCGGCTGCGGGTTCGTTCTCAAACATGTATGACCCCAATGACATGTCGTTGCCGATAGCACCTTCTGATAATAGGCATCCGCTTCATGAGTTTGTCCTTGATTTCTCAGTGACGCGGGCTCCGACAGATGAGCAGAAGATGCGAGACATGAAGGCGCAGTACCTCGGCATGATCTCTGAAGTCGACAGTCAGTTGGTCCGGGTATGGCAGAAGCTTCGAGAGCGTGGGGAGTGGGACAACACCATCATCATTGTTTCGTCAGAC
>Ga0194118_10003468_pt1 | contig 18321 bp, 17 predicted proteins | sample TA2MahsurfametaG_2_FD_148662 | JGI IMG/M metagenome (GOLD analysis project Ga0194118, IMG submission 148662) | Freshwater microbial communities from Lake Tanganyika, Tanzania - TA2015013 Mahale N5 surface | ecosystem: Environmental > Aquatic > Freshwater > Lake | place: Tanzania: Lake...
GAAGAGGTTTAGGCGCCCTGACGCCTGATCGCAATCCGGCAAGTCCGACGCTGGGCCCGGGTCATTCTCGGATGAACAGATGTTCGTCCCCGCCGCGATACCCCTCAAGCGCCTCGCGGAAGCCGCACGGGGCGAGGCGTTCGGTGACGGCGGCGCGCGTGGAGCGGGGTGGGAAAACCCGCACAAAGATCAGCCGCGCCCGGGCCAAGATCGGCAGCGCGGCGTCGAGGATCGGCAGTTCGTGGCCTTCCGCGTCGAGCTTCACGATCGCGAAGGCTTCGAGGCCCCGCGCGGCACAGTACTCCGGCAGGCCGACGGTGCGCACCGCTAGCAGGCGACGGAGGCCGAGTTCGGCCGCCTTGTCGCGCAACAAGGTGGCGCCCAGCCGCGTGCGGGTCGTGAACAGGGTGCTGGTGCCGTCGCGGACGTCGACGGCCGCCTCCTCAATCCGCCAGCGCGACGCAAGTCCGTTGCGCCGCGCCAGCGCCGCGATGTGGCGGGCGAGCCGGGGCACCGGCTCAAACAAGTGGATGCGGGCTTCGGGCCAGCGGTCGGCGACCGATAGGGCGAAGAGCCCGGTGTGCGCGCCGACGTCGAGCACCTCCGGCGCCGACTCGCTGACAAGACCGCGCTGTCGGTCGAGCGGATAGGTTTCCTCGACGAAGATCCGCTCGTAGACACGGCGCTGGGTCCGGTCCCAGATCGGGACCACGAACCCGGAGCGCGAGCGTGCATCGATCGGGAACCAGCGGATGAAGAAATCCCGCCAGTGGGCGCCGAGCCGCTCAAACGGCCCGCGGGGCGGGCGGGGCAGGGTAGGCGGAGGAAACACGTCGGGAGCGAGTTCCCGGCCCGCGTGAATTCGAGGGCGCGAGCCGGGAACTCAGGCGGATTCCCGTAATGGGCTGGCCCGGGCGATTCCTTGGGCTGGCGTCGGCGTGGAATGGGGCCGGAGGGTGGGGACGGCGGGCAGTGGACCGTGCCCCGCCAAGCGCGCCAAGAAATTGGACCACCAGCGGCGGCGCACGACGAGGGGAATCACGAGCGGCTCACGCCTCACCAGCGCGGCGGCGGCCTGGAAGTCAAGACCGAGCGTGAAGATGCGGGCGAGCAGGCGGTCGACGGCGGCGGCGTAGCCGTCCTTGTTGTTCCAGAAGTGATCCATCAGCGGTTCTCCAGGCCGGAGCCGCCCGCCGGCCTCGAACGCCGTCCCGATTGCAAGCTGTTCGACGAGGTTATGGTGGACGCCGTCGTCCATCAGGCGATCCAGTAGGTCCAGCGCCTGATGCAGCAACCCTTGGTGCTGCGCCCCGACCGCGATCAGGCCCGCGTTCCACATCGGATGCGGGGCCGTGAAGCGGAAGCCGGCGACCTCCCGCCCGCGGACCTGGCTCCACAGGTGTTTCTGGCCGCGGCGCCTAGCGCGCGAGAGGTCATACTCCTTCTCGTGCAGGAACACGTCCCCGGCTTCCAGATCGGCGCACAGCGGCGCGAGATTCCTCCGGAACAGGACGTCGGAGTCGTGGTAGATGATGTTGGCCGGCCCCTGCGCGGCCGCGTGGATCACGCACATCAACTCCGTCCGCCAGAAGAAGTCGTGGCGTCCGCGCCAGCGCTGCAGCGTGTCGTGGTCCGCGGGCAGGATGCGGATCCCCGAGCCGAACCAGCCGAACGACTCCGGCTCGTCAGTGACCACGCAGAACTCGCTGTCCGGGGGCGCCCAGGCCATTGCGGACAGAATCGAGACGTGGGCCCAGGCCGTGAGGTCCGGCCGGCCGCCGGCGGAGAGGGTGACGAATCGGCTGCGCATAGGTCAGGGGGTGCTGGGGAGGGCGCGGCGAGCCGGAAAGCGGGGATTTAGCATAAAGGGTGGTTCTCGGGGTGAGGCGATGGGTCGGGGCAATGCAGGTTTGGATGATTGCACTGCGGCCAGCGTATGCTTTCCTTCTACCTTGGGAAGATGAAACCGAGTTGCGTTCGCGGTGGACGGTGGGGCATCGAATGTCAAGGGGGTGAGGGTCAGCCCCCTTCCGGCGGGAGCTTTCCCCACGGATGCTCTCAACCGGTGGGAGGGCGGGACTAGATTTCACCGGGCGGCGTCCAGCCCGGCACTCTCCGGTTGCGGAACCCGGCAAATTGCCGGACTTTGACGGGGTTCTGGGGAGACCTTCGGTCAGGAATTCTTCGGGTCGTCCTAGCGCAGGGATCGTCGCGGCAAGCCTGTGAACCAAATGGAGGCTGCCCTGAGGGCTCGCGCCTAGCGCGCCCGCGCCAGCCGGGAGCCGGGTCTAAGCAGCCGGCTCGGGGCGAACCCAGCATATTTCCGAGCTGAACGACGCCGCGGTATGCCCATGCCGCCGAACGCCGTCAAATTCCAAGGAACCGCTCCTGCAGTCGCAGCCACGCGATTGGGTGATCCGGGATGACGCCCCCGATGGCATCGGCCTGCAGGCCCGCAAAGGAAATCATCCTCAAGAAGAAGTTCCCGGGGTAACGTCCCGGGCTGCTCCGGAAACCCAGCCGCCGAGGCGCACCCGCTCAACCAGCGCCATGTGCGGAACCGTGAGCGCGGCGAGGCCGACAAAGAGGATCTGCACGACGCGGCGATCCACCGGTTGGTCCCTGAGCAGGTACCACGCCACCGCGAAGGCGGCCGCAACCAGGGAAAGGGGCACGAACATCGCGGCGAGAAGGGGCCTTACCGAAGACTGCCGGCAGAAACGCGCCGACCGGATCATGTGCCTCGCGCTGTGCATCGTGCAGAAGAAAATCGCGAAGGAAACAAATGGTGTCGCCAGCCACGCGAGCAGACCGAGGCTTCCCAGTTCCACCGCACCCAAATGGCGACGCCACGCGAGGAAGATGACCGCCGCACCCAGCCCGATCGCCCAAGGTCCGGCAGCGTAGGTCAGCCAAGGAGTCAGCCAGCGCGCCGCTTCGTCGCCAACCAGCAGACCGAACAGGTTCTCCACCTCCTCGCGGTGATCCAGGAGGGGCAGAAAGATGATCGCACCTCCATACAACAGCCGGACCAGCCATGGAATCCGGCCCTCGGGATCCCCGGAAAAGTGCGCGATCGAGATCACCAGGAAGCCGATCAGAAAGAGCATCGGGAAGACAAACCACAGGCCCACGACCGCGCTCGCGAGCAGGATGTACAATGCCCCGAAGCGCAGCCACGCCCCCCACGTCCGCACACCGTACAACTCCCGCGCGAAAATTGTATCCAATGAACCATGGGGGACACCGAGGACGCCGATCGCGCACCCAGCGAGAAGAACCTCGGTCGACCGCTCCAAGGCCGGCAGGAATCGGGTCGCAACCACACCGAGAATCGCCAGCGCGCAGAAAACCAGCCCTTGGATTTGGGTCAGCTTCATAAGCCTTTCCGCAACGCCTCGCACAGGAAGGGCGTCGAGGGGAGGGAACGCATGACCTGAAGAAAGTCCAGCGGCCTCGCCTCGTCACTCAGAAATCGCAGGACTGGTCCGGGATCCGGACGCGCGAAGAGGCTCAGGAAAAGGCCGGGGGCGCTTTCGGGCTGACGGCACAGGACATCAAGGAACAGGGAATCCAAGCGCCGGGTGACCCACGGATCCGCGCGCAGCGGCGCGGGCGTTTTCCCGTGAGCCGCACGCTCCGCCGTCACGTCTGCCCAGCGCTGAATCCGCTGAAAGGCGTAGCCCGTCGCCGCCCGAGCCGCTCCGTGGTGTAGTCCGACGCGTACGTAGCCTTGGCTCCGGACGGTCGGCGGCTCGCTCGTTCCCATCGGAATCGCATGGTACTCCTGACGAATCCGCCGGATCGCGCGGCCTGCCGCCGTCCGCGCCACGAAACGCGCCAGCGCGGGAGCCAGTTCTGTCGCAGTCTGCCGCTCCGGTGAAAAGACTGTTGCCTCAACCAGCGCTCGGGTCGTGCTGAAGGGGAGGACGTAGCGGAAACAAATCCCTCCCCGGACATCCGGCTCGAAGTCCATCAGTGTGACTTGATCGCTGGCGAAGTTGCCCTCCGGGCACTCTATTTCCACCCCGCTGAAGGACTGCCAAAGCCGCGGCGGAGAGCCAGAGCTTTCAAGCGGCGGACGGGTGTCGATCACCGCTGCACTTTGCAACGCACGCCGCGACGTTTGTACCCGCCATAAGCCCGCAACGCGAACCGGGGGCGCGATCACAGACTCTCCGAGGAATGACGTGATGCGGGTATTCCGCCGGATCAGACCCCAGGCTGCCGCGTAGAAGTCACCCGAATCAATCGTCTGATAGGGCATCCCGCAGCAGTCGACCGATATAGTCCGCCCGCCAGCGCTCACATGGACCGCCGGCCACTCTCGGCGAGCCAAGTGCGTAAGCCGGGCCCCTGGCGTGCGCCAGTAGCTCCACGACCGATCGTGGATGTAGACTTCCCTTGGCTCCACGATCGCGACCCGCGGGCAGTCCGTCCCCCGTGCCGCCAAGCGCATGGCCAGACTCAGGCCGGCGCATCCGCCACCAATGACGATGAGGTCAGCCTCGGTCTGCATCGCCTCAATGGACCCGGGGCAGGCCCTGAAGGGCGAGGTGCAAGCTCATCTCATGGACGCTAGGATGCCGCCAAAAGCCCCGATCGAATCCAGTTCCTACAAACGCCCGGAGGGTGAGTCCGAACTTCTCCAGCCCAGACACCACGGACCGGCCACTCCACGCATCGCACCGCCGGGCGCGCAGCCGGACGCCGATTTGTCGGTAGGCTCGCGCGGCGATGAGGATGCCGTGACGCGCTCGCAGGGGCAGGAACGAAAGGCCCCGCTCACCGCTCGCATAATACCGGTCCGCGAGCGTCAGCAGGTGCCCGATCGCCGCGCGCAGCTCGACTTGCTCCGCCGCCGAGGGCGAGGCGAGCGCGCCTAGCGGAACCTTACCGATGAGGCTCTCCGGCAGATAGCATCTTCCGCGCAAGGCATCATCGCGGACGTCGCGGCAGATGTTCGTCAGTTGCATGCCGATGCCGAGGTCGATCGCAAACGGTGCCGCCGCCGGATCTGTTGCGTCGAGGATGTTGCTCATCATCAGCCCCACCGTTCCTGCGACGCGGTAGCAATAGCGTAACAGCTCCGTCTCCGTCGCCATTCTTACCGCACCAAGATCCTGCTGCAGGCCCGCGATGAGCTCAAGGGGAACAGGCGGCTCAATCATGCACTCTCGCATCAAGGCGAGCGCGTCGGCCAGCCCCGGGGCGCTCGTCTGCCCGCGCCGGATCGCCTCCGCGGCAACTTCGAGGAGTTCGCGTGCGGCATCCGCAGACGCCCCCTCGTCCACTAGGTCATCCAAGTACCGACAGAAGGCGTAGAGCCGAGCCGCCCGCTCACCGTGCAGCCGGCTGAGAAGCCGCTTGGCCCAGTGAAAGGTCTGGCCCTTCGCCGCGAGGATTCGCTCCGCGTTCTGCAGGGGAGTCCCGGCGGGCGTCATGTCGCCGCGGAGATGAGGGTGTCGATCACCTTTGCCGAACATAGTACGCCGGGTACGCCCGCGCCTGGATGAGTGCCGGCACCAACGAGGTAAAGATTCCGGATTCCCTCAGCCCGATTGTGGAAGCGGAACCAAGCGGACTGTCGGAAGACCGGCGCGAGCGAGAAGCCGGCGCCGAACTGGCTGAGGTGGTCGTGCGCGAAGTCATCCGGGGTCAGCGCGAAGTCCGCCGTGATCGTCTCCCTCAAACCCGGCAGAATCGTCGCCGCGAGCGCTTCAACGATCCGTGCCCGCAACCGCGGCTCCTCCCGTCCCCAGTCGATCCCTGCCTGCTGGTTGGGCACCGGACAGAGGACGTAGAAGCTGTCGCAACCCTCCGGTGCGAAACTCGGGTCCGTTGCGGTCGGCCGATGCAGGTAGAGGGAAAAATCGTTCGCCAGCACGCGGCGGCGGAAGATATCCTCCAGCAGCTCGCGGTAACGCGGCCCCATCCAAATTGTGTGATGAGCGAGGTCTGGATACACGCGCCGCGTCCCAAAGAAGAGCACATACAGGCCCATCGAATACTGGGCGACTTTCAGCTTCAGCCGGCTCGTCAGAGCTCGCTGCCCGGGCGGGATCATGCTTCCATGGAGATGCGCGGCGTCAGCATTCGAAACCACGACGTCCGCCGCCACCCGAGTGCCGTCGTCCAGCACGACGCCCCGAGCCTGACCCTCCTCGATCACGATTGATCGCACGGTCGTGTTCAGGCGCAGCTCAACGCCCTGACGCTCCATGAGGCCGCGCAATGCAGCGACCAAAGCACCGGTGCCGCCCATCGCGAAGTGCACGCCGTAGGCACGCTCCAGGTAGTGGATCAGCCCGTAGATGCTGGTAGTGTCGAAGGGGTTACCTCCCACCAGTAACGGCTGGATTGAGAAGGCTTGGCGCAGCCGAGGATCCCGGAGGTGGCGCGAGACCATCTGCCACACGGTCTCGTGATTGCGTAGCCGCAGGAGCGCTGGCACCTGCCGGAGCATTTCGCCGAAATGGTCGAATGGCCGCGCCGATAGCTGGGTGAACCCGACGTCGAAGATCCTTTTTGAGTGCTTCAGCAGCGCCCGGTAACCATCGCAGTCCGCGGGTTCGATTTTGGCGATCTCTGCCAACGTCTCCTCCAGCGAGCCACCGTAGTCGAACGTCGTGCCATCCGCGAAGCGGAAGCGATACCACGGCTTAACCGGGACCAGCGCCACGTGGTGTTCGAGTCGCTCTCCGAAAAGCGCGAAGAGTTCCTCCAGCAGGAACGGCGCCGTGATCACCGTGGGCCCGGCGTCGTGCCGGAAGCCGTCGCGCTCAAACACCCGAGCGCGTCCACCGACGCCCGGGCAGCGTTCAATCGCCGTGACGTGATAACCCTTCGCGCGCAGCCTTAAAGCGGCGGCAATGCCGCCGAATCCCGTCCCGATTACTACCGCATTCACGCCCCTCGGTTAGTCGCGCTGCAGACGCAGGACAAGGCGAGAGCAGTGCTCAACCACCAGCGATCCAGCCCCATTCGGAAGCGCCGCGGCCAAGGTCGACGCTTTTTCTAAATGCAACCGGGCCTGCCGTTGAACGGTTGAGCGGGGATCATCGGCAGGACACAAAGCCTCCAGAACAGAGACGATATTCAGGGCCTGATTCGTGGCGTCGGCTGCCACATCCTCAAGGTCGTCGATCATCTGATAGCCGACGCCGAAGGCCCGCGCAGCCGCCCAGATGCGCGGGCCCCACGCCGCCTTACCGGCGGCGATAAAAGCGAGTTCCAGGGGGAGGCTGAGCAGAGCCGAAGACTTGCCCGCGACGATCTGCTCGTACTCGGCCAGCGAACTGACGGGGCGATCGCGCCCGGCGAGCTCAGCGCACTGGCCCCGGATCACCTGTGCCGTGCGCTCGTGGACGCAGCGCAACAAATCTGGCAAAACTTTCGGACGGCTGTAACCAACGAGACTCCCGTAGGCGGCCGAGAGCAGCAAGTCTCCGACGCAGATCGCCATGTCTTTGCCAAAGGCCACCCAGACCGCGGGTCGGCCGCGGCGCATCTGTTCCTGATCCTGCACGTCATCGTGGACGAGGGACGCATTGTGCAGCAACTCTGCCGTTGCGGCCAACCGCGCGGCGTCCGCCGCCTCCAACCCGAGGGCAATACCGGCCTGGAGCGCGAGGCGAGAACGGATCCGCTGGCCACCCTCGGCGAGCTGATATCGGACCGCTGTGACGCACGCAGCGTCCACGGTGGTGCCGGGGCGCGCGCCCGCTTTGGCGGCCGCTAGCATCAGGTTCTCGACCATCAGGTCGGCACCCTCAGCGGTCATTCTCATTGGGGATGGGTGGTGCGGGAACACCAAGAAGGCGGCCGGGAGGTGCTCCCGGCCGCCGACCAAGGACAAGTCTTCTCGCGCGGGCAGCCGTGAGCGGGCCGACCCGACGCGAAAATCAAGGCTATCGCTTGTCTGACTCGCTCACGGCTGCGGCCCAGATAATGACGCCGAACGCGATCTTATTAAGGAAATCCGCGAGATTGTAGACGATGTTCAGCGCTTTCGCGCTGTCTGCCGGAGAGCCACCGATGAGGTAGCCGAAGACGTAGCCGATCGGGTATATCGCCCAGCCATAGACAACAATTCCACGCATGAGGCTGAAGGCACTCTGGACCGCCGGAGGAGCGCTGCTAGCGTTGATCTTACCCGCCTCGCCGCGGTAGATCTCGTTGATGATGTAGAGCCATCCCGCGATGCTCACGATGAAGGCGGGCCATACGCCCACTTTGCCCGACTCTCCGAGGTAGCCGAACACGAGCATTACCAAGGTTCCAATGATCAGCCGCCAGAACACTCCGGCCGGTACTTTCGTCACGGCCGACAGGATTAGGAAGAACTCTACCATCAGTAGAGGCACCGTGATGAGCCAATCAATGTACCGAAACACCGTCGGCGTCTCGCCCGTCGCGACCCAGACGTCGCGCATGTAGAAGTAGTGCGCCGCGGCCACTAGGGTGACGAGACCGGACACCGTCAGGGACGTTTTCCACTTCGCCGTCACGCGTTGCGTTTCGAGAAAGAAGAAGGCGGTCGCGGCAACCAGCGCCATCGAAATTACCCAGAAGGATACGCCAACGAGATCATCAGCGCGGAGGTTCTTCGAAGCCGTGGAAGCCATCGCGGGGACCGGGGACAAAAGGCCGAGCGCAGCAATTGCGAACGCCTTGGAAGACCAACTTATAGAGTACGTGTTCATTAAGGTTCGGGATAACGAGGTGAGTTTTCTGAATTTTCCGCAGATTTCAACTACCGATATGACGGAACAGCGGTCGCGGTTGGTGGGGCGTATCCCAGCGCTGTCGGCCGCGCACCCGCGCCTCGGCTTCCGCCGGATCGGGGACTGTTGCGCCGGGAAGGCTGGCGCGCGAGCCGCGAATCTTTGCAGCGCGGCGGCAGGAAGGCTGAAGGGTGCCGCTGTCGCGCCAACGTTAAGTGCGCTGAGGCGGATCCACGGGGCTCCCGACCCGGCCACCCACCGCAACAGGTGTGGCGGTGGGAATTTATCGGCGATGCCACCTTGCAGGTGGGTCCTTGCGGATGCTCGCCGTGCTCGGCGAACGCGCGAAAGAGTTCAACGTCCTGCGGTTCGAGGGGCGCATCGCCGCCGCCGACGCCATCGCCCAAGTTCGTGCCGCTATCGCCGAACATGGCGCGCCGGAGTTCATCCGCTCCGATAACGGGCTGAAGCTTATCCCCAAGGATTTCCAGCAGTGGCTAGCCGCCCAGAAAATCAAGACCCCTGATATCACCCCAGCGAGCCTTTGGGGCAAGGGCTTCGTGGAGAGCTTCTACCGCCGCCTCCGCTACGAATGCTTGAACCGCGGCAATGCTGGGCGTTGATGGAGGCATACGTCGACACCCAAGACTTCCGCCAGCACTCTCACCCCAAGCGAACGCGCAGCTCCCTCGGCGATGAGCCGCTCCGCCGCTTCGCGGCAAAAAGCACTTTATCAATCCTAGGCTCCGGGCCGGACCGCTAAGCCGGTCCATCTCTCCAGCGGGGATTGCCAACGATTGCACAACCTGCCATAACATTGGGCTTGGGTTGTTATAAAAGGTGAAGATCCGGCGTACCTCTCAGAGCCCTAACTTCAAATGACGTCGCGGAGGGAGCGATGTGCTCCCACTCTCGTTTTTGCTCTCCCCCGCGATATCCGACGCATGAAAGCACGTTGCCAGACTGGAACCCGGGGGTGGACGACCCTGGGGTTGTTCTTCCTCTGCCTCGCGTCACCGCTGGCCGCGCATTTTCCGAGCGCGCACTGGGAGACGCTGACGGATGCAGAGGCGCGCGCGGCCGGGTGGTCGCGGGAGAAGTTGGCCGAAGTCCGCGCTCACGCCCAGACGCTTAACACCGAGGCGGTCATGATCGTGACGCGCGGCAAAACCCTCGACGCGTGGGGGCCGATCGACCGCAAGTTCAACGTCCATTCCATCCGCAAGAGCTTCCTGAGCGCGCTGTGCGGGATGCAGGCTGAAGCGGGGAAACTCAAGCTCGGCACCACGCTGGCGGAACTGGGTATGGATGACAATCCGCCCACGCTCACCGAGGTGGAAAAACGCGCTACCGTCCACGACCTGCTCAAGTCGCGCTCCGGCGTGTATCATCCGGCGCTCTACGAGACCGCGCGAATGAAGGCCCAACGCCCCGCGCGCCACAGCCATAGTCCGGGCACGTTCTGGTACTACAACAACTGGGACTTCAACGTGATGGGCGTCATCTACGAACGCGTGGCGGGCGCGGGCATTTTCGAGGACCTGAAAAGACATATCGCGACGCCCCTAGGGATGGAAGATTTTGAGGCGACGGACGGCGCTTACTTCACGGGCGCGGATTCCGTTCATCGCGCTTATCCGTTTCGCATGACGGCGCGGGATCTGGCGCGGTTCGGCCTGCTCTACCTGCGCGGCGGGCAGTGGAACGGAAAGCAAGTCGTTCCGGCACAGTGGGTACGGGACAGCGTGAAAGCGCATTCCGACGCCGGGAACGCGGGCGGCTACGGTTACTACTGGTGGGTGGCGAAGGGCGGCGTGCATTTTGCGAATGTGACGTTACCGGACGGCAGTTACTCGGCGCGCGGCGCGGGTGGGCATTACGTCCTAGTCGTCCCACCGCTCGACCTGGTCATCGTTCATCGCGTCAACACGGACATTCCCGGACGCAGCGTGGAGTCGGCGCAGTTTGGCGAACTGGTGCGGCGCATTCTCCTCGCGCACACCCTCGGAACAGGTAGGGCGGCGGCGCCGTGATCGCTTGCCCGGGGCTGAGCCAATCGGGCCAGGGAACGCCAAGACCTTCTTCGCCAGCATCGCTTCGGCGAGCATCTTCTTCAGCTCCGTGTTCTCCCGCTCCAACTCCTTTAGCCGCTTCGCCTCGTTGAGGTTCAGGTGCCCGAACTGCTTTCGCCGCCCGTGGTACGTTACGTCGGAGATGTTTTTCTCCCGACAGATGTGCACGATGCTCCTGCCAGCGCCCACGTCCCGTAGGATGCGGACCTTCTCCTCTGTCTTGTAGCGTTTTCCTTTCATGATCTGGGTCCTTTTTGTTGGACCCAGAACGAACCTTCAAGCGGCTCGAATTTCCGGAATCACGTCATTTGCTGGAATCACGCCCGTTGAGGGTTGGCACCCAGCAAGCCGGTGTTCTGAGCGTGCGGAGGGCGGTCGTCTTGTCTCGGACTTGACGAAATTCAGGGTCGCCGGCCGGAGCCTTGCTCGCGCCGTTTCCGGGCCGCGGGTTCAATTCCGCACCGTGGGCGCCCACTCGGCCCTTGGGCTTGCCGCTTGGGCCGGGAAACGCCCCTGCTGGCGCCCGGACGCGGGTCTTGGGTCGGCTTGATGGCGGATGCCTTCGTTAACGTCCACGGGATGGACCGACGCCGGATCGTCGGCACACCGGTTTTCGGAAACGCCCCGCCTGCCCTCGGACGGTCCGGGTTTGGCTCGCGTAAGAGCACATCACCTTGGGGTCGGGTGGCACGTCTCGCCCCGCCCCCTGACGGCCTCGCCCTCCTGAACGCGCGCCGGCCTTCCCTTCCGGCGGGTCAGGGCCTATGCCCCGCTCTCTCTTCCCGTGCCCAAGCCCGTCCCGTCGCCCCGCCTGCCCGCTGCCCCGGCCGCCATCGCCAAGGGCAGCTCGCTCGCCGCGCTCCTCGACGCCGAGGCCACCGACTGTCTGGCGCGTAATCTCGCGCTCGCCTCCCCGCGGTTCGATCGCGCCGCCTTCCGCGAGGCGGCGCTGACGGGTCTCGCGCCGCTCGCGATCCTTCAACGCGGCCGCCACCTCGCCCGCGTGCGACGCGCCAACCTGCCGGCCCGCTACGAGGACGCCCTCGAGGTGCTCCTTAGCTCGCTTACCCCGCCCCTCTCGCGCACGGAAGGCGTCGGTCTCGGGGTGTTTTTCTATCTGCCCCACGTGGGCTTCGTCGCCGCCTACGGCCTTGATCCGGCCGGCAACGACGAGCGCGACCCGTTCGAGGTCTCGATGACCGCCCTGTACGAGCTCACGCGCCGGTTCACCGCGGAATTCTCCCTACCCGTCTTCCTGCGGCAGCAGCAAACGCGCACGCTCGCCCGACTGCTGCAGTGGACGCGGGATCCCGATCCCCACGTGCGCCGGCTATGTTCGGAAGGCTCGCGCCCGCGGCTGCCCTAGGCGGAGCGCATTCCCGCGTTCCTGGCCGATCCACGGCCCACCCTGCCGCGCCTAGAGGCGTTGAAGGACGATTCTGAACTGTATGTGCGCCGGAGCGTGGCGAATAACCTGGGGGACATCGCGAAGGACCATCCCGAGCTGGCGTTTGAGCGTGGCGCGCGGTGGGTCGCCGGGGCGTCCGAGGAACGTAAGTGGCTCATCCGCCACGCGGTCCGCCATCCGGCGAAGCGCGGGGTGAAGCCCGCGCTGCGCCTGCGGCGCCCGCGCCGGCCCGGGCGCGGTAAATCGGCCCGGGCACCCGCGTTCCACGGCCTGATCCCTTGGGGCCATCCCCGAGGAGCGGGTAGTGATCGGTATTTCCTGAGGGATCCTTTTGGCGATGCCCTCCGGGAAGGATGCGGTCTTTGGCAGATCCGCTCAGCCCGGACTGATGAGCATTATCCTCGCTTTATTCCCTCCGGACGCTTAGTGCTTTTCGCAGCTCCGAAACCGGCCATAGCCCCTTTAGCTTGAAAATTAAGCCAGCCCTCTTCATGGCCAGCTTGTTCGTTTTTCTGGGGTTCGTCCTTGTATGGATCATCACCGGCCCTCGTCCCAAGGAAGGATCCGTTGGCTCCGGGGTTTCCGTTGCGGGGGAGACGCGCAAGGCGCAGCCCACCGTGCAGCGGCCGGCGATCCCGGGTGTCGCGGTGGAATTGGTCGGAAGTTTCAGGGCTCTGGGCGGACTGTTGCAGGGAGGGCTTACCCCCGCGGACGCGGATCGTCGCCTGCAGGAATTAGCGCAACGACTCCGCCTGCTGCCGCCGGATGTCGCGGTGGCCGTGCTGATTTCGATGCTCGAGGAGGGACTCGACGCCAAAACGGGGCTGGCGTTCAAAGTCGGACCGGGGGGGAATCTGACCACCGCGCCGACGTTGCGGGTCTGGATGCTCGACCTCTTGGGCCAAATCGATCCCGCCGAGGGGGCCCGGTATGCGCGCCGGATCTACGAGCGCCAAGACTCGGCCGACGAGTGGGCCCTCGCCTTGCGCAATGATTGGCGGACTTCCGCTCCCGCCGGACAAATCGCGGAGGTGCGGCAGCGGGCGATCGGATTGATCAACGATGCCCGCTGGGCTCAGGCGCCCTCGGATGGTTTCCTCGAGGCGTTTGACCTGACGGTCGCGACGATGGCCTGGGAAGCGGTGCCCCGCCTGGAGGAATTGCTGGCTCCGTCCCAAAGGGGCGAGCTGCGGCGCGCCTCTTGGGTGGCTTTGGATCGATTGGCCTTGGAGACGCCGGCGGACTTTTTGCCGATGCTGGCTCAGCGGGAAGACTGGCTGAATACGCAGCCCTTGGTGCGAGCCGGACTGTTTGCCCGCGCCGACTTGGCGGCGGACTCCCAGAGGGTCGCCGTCGAAGCTTATCTCGCCCGTCCCGGTCTCTCCGCCGAAGAGGGGGCAAAATTCTTTGCCTTGGCCCCCAATGTGAACGCAACCGTCTCCCATAACCTGGCCACCACGGCCCGCGTGCCGACGCTGTATGAGGCGGCGCGGTTGGATCGAGCCGCTCTGCAGGCGCTCCAGTCGTGGCAGGCTCGTCTGGAGTTCCGGCGCTGGAACGGCGAGATGGCGAGCGCGGAAGCCCGGTTGCGCGAGTCGATCGCGGCCGCGGCCCGGGGAGGTTATTTCAAGCCATGAACCAGACGCTGCCTTCTCGTCGGGCCTTTTCGGCCGGTCTCCTCGCAGGATTTTTCCTGCTCCTCGCCACCCTCCCGGCTCAGCAGACCCACACCGCGTCTCCCATCGGCGCCGCCAGCAGTGCCTACGAGGAATACCCCTACAATCTCACCGGCATGATCTTGGTCGGCGGCCGATCTGGATCGCTACATGGCCTAGGCAGTGGCGCGGTCGTGCGGAATCGCCGGGTGGTCTTTTCCTGCGCCCACGTGGTCTTTCTCAAGCAGGCGGCCGATCCGTGGCTAACTAATGTTCGCTGGCACCGGGCGATAGCTCCGTCCAGCGAACCCCCGCTCTCGGCCGGTCAGCCTTTGCGGGGTTACATTAAATGGAGGGGTTACGCGAACGCGGAGGGGACCTCGAGGCTGGCGCTCAACGATCCAGCGTCCTTTGAGCGGGATTTCGTCGTTCATTACGCGTTTGAGGACACCGCTGGGGGCAGGTTCGCGGGCTACTTTGAGGACGGGGTTCACGCCTTGAAGTCGACCCGTCCGAAACTGATCACCGGATATCCTGCCGGGCTTTATTCGAGTAATGATATCCGGACGTACCTGATGCATCAGACCGGGCCATTTTCCCGCCCCTACGAGAGTATCTCCGGAACCTACCTTCAGGTCTCGGAGGTGTCGGCGGGGCCGGGCAACAGCGGCGGCCCCGTTTGGGTCATGGATGGATCCCAGTACCTCTTTGCCGGGGTCCATGTTTCCGGCCTTAATCGATCCCTTGGTCGCAGAACCGACCAAGCGGGGGTCTATGGCGTGGATTCTTTCAGCAATTCGGTGATCGAAGCCGCCATTCGAGCCACCGGGAGCTCAGATCCGTTGCCCAGCAACGCGCCGACCATCACCTCGCAGCCATCCAGTCGGCGGGTCAACGTGGGTGACGTCGCCACGTTGAGTGTGGGAGCATCTGGCACGGACCTGCGCTATCGTTGGCTGTTCAACGGGAATCCCCTCGAAGGCCTCACCAGTTCCACGGTCGTGTTCAGGGGGGTCATTCTCGCCCAAGCGGGAACCTACCAGGCGGTCGTGAGTAATACCTTCGGCGAGGTCCGCAGCACCGTGGCCACGCTTTCCGTCGACCTGCCCCCGCCCGTGATCACGACGGCACCCGCGAGTCAGAGCGTGGCCGCGGGTGCCAACGTCACGTTCGCGGTGGTGGTTGCGGGCTCGGGTCCCTTCACCTACCAGTGGACGTTCACCAATCAAGATGGTCAGTCCTCGGTGCTGAGCGGCGCGACCAGCGCCACGCTCTCCCTGTCCTCCGTGCAAGCCGCGAGCGCCGGCACCTACAGTGTGGTCGTGCGCAATTCCGCCGGGGGATCCAGTACCAGCCGACCGGCCACTTTGACGGTCGGTTCCTCTTCCGGTAGTGGCCCGGTCAATAACGCCTTCGCGAACGCGACCATTCTTTCCGGGGCGTTGGTCAACGCGTCGGGGAGCAATGTGGGCGCGAACAAGGAGTCCGGTGAGCCGGTACATCCCGACTCGGTTGGCGGAGCGTCGGTCTGGTGGGCGTGGACCGCGCCCAGCTCTGGCACCGCGTCGGTATTCACCTCGGGATCCTCCTTCGACACCATTCTAGCGGTCTACACGGGCACGGCGGTGTCCGCCCTTACCCGGATCGCCTCGGACGATGACAGTGGCGCTGGCAGCGCGAGCCTGCTCACCTTCCCGGCCACGGCGGGTACCACTTACCGTATCCTGGTCGACGGTTACGGCGGTGCGACCGGGAGCATTGTCCTGGGCATTTCCCTCTCCGGGGCCAGCAGCGGGGCCAACAACGACAGTTTTGCCAATCGGCTCACGTTCCCGAGCACGGGCGGAACCCTTTCCGGTTCAAACGCCAGCGCGACGCGCGAGACCGGCGAACCCAGCCACGCTGGAAACGGACCGTTCAAGTCCGTCTGGTACACGTGGTCCGCGACCGCGAGTGGAACGGTCACCATTTCGGCCGCAGGCAGCAGCTTTGATACCGTTCTCGCCGTCTACACCGGTACTTCCGTAGGCGGTCTGACGCTGGTGGCGAGTAATGACGACGGCCCCGGTACGACTACGAGCGTGGTCTCGTTCTCGGCGACTTCAGGCACGTCCTATCAGATCGCGGTCGATGGTTACGCTGGCGCTACGGGCAGCGTCGTGGTCGTGCTGACCCCGCCCGCAGGCGGCGGGAGTGGTGGCAGTGGCGGCGGCTCGACCCTCGCGAATGATGCCTTTGCCCGGCCCAGCCCAGTGGGCCCGAGTGGTGGTGAATTCAGTGTGAGCTCCGTGGGCGCGACCAAAGAGCCCGGTGAACCAGACCACGCCAACCAGCGCGGCGGCACTTCGTTGTGGTGGAGTTGGACCGCGCCCGCGTCAGGTACGGTAATCATCTCCACTGCCGGATCCAACTTTGATACGGTTCTGGCGGTCTACACGGGGAATGCGCTCAACGGCCTCACGGCGGTCGCGGCCAACGACGATGGCGGTCTTGCCAACGCGGTCACGAGTGTCGTCTCTTTCACCGCGCGAGCCGGCCAGACGTATCGGATTGCCGTGGACGGCTTCCGGGGCGCCAGCGGCAACGTGCGGCTGTCTCTGACGCTCTCTGCCGGCGGTGGTGGCGGCGTGGAGCCGCCGACCAACGACGCCTTTGCCAACCGCGCGACGATTCCCTCCTCGGGCGGGAGGGTGGTGGGCAATAACTCCTCCGCCTCCAGCGAGTCAGGTGAGCCTTCCCACGTAGGAATCCCTTCGAATCGCTCCGTGTGGTGGACTTGGACCCCGGCGGTCAGTGGCGCTTACTCTGTTTCCACGGCGGGCAGCGACTTCGACACGCTGCTCGCGGTCTATCGCGGCAGTGAGGTGAATTCGCTGGCCCCGGTCGCCAGTAATGATGACGAATCAGGCGCGATCCGCACCAGCTGGCTGCGCTTTATCGCCACCGCGGGCGTGTCCTACCACATTGCGGTCGCGAGCTACGGGGGCGCGGCGGGGGCAATTCAACTGACGGTGGCGTCGATCGCCGGCGGAGCCACCACGCCCGCAAACGATGCATTTGCCCGACGCTTGGCCCTGCCTGCAACGGGCGGGACCGTCGAGGGATCCAACGTGTACGCGACCCGCGAGTTGGGCGAGCCGGCTCACGCCCGCAGTGCCGCTGCCCGTTCCGTGTGGTGGAGCTGGACGCCGAGCCGCTCGGGTCTGGCCAATCTCACCACCAACGGATCGAGCTTTGACACCGTGCTGGGCGTTTATCTCGGGACCAACGTTACGGCGCTCACGGAAGTCGCGAGCAACGATGACGACGGCAGCTCGATCACGAGCAGTGTCAGTTTCCGCGTCACGGCAGGCCTCACTTATCAAATTGCGGTCGACGGCTACGCTGAAGGAACGGGCACTGTGCGTTTGACCGGATCGATCGCCGCCACCTCCGAGACCGCGGGGACTACTCAGAATACCCGGTTGGCCAATCTTTCCGTGCGCAGTCTCGCGGGCAGCGGCGCGAACACGCTCGTGGTGGGTTTTGCCATCAATGGGAACTTGCCCAAGCCGATCCTGGTCCGCGCGATCGGTCCCACCTTGGCCAGCTTCGGCCTGCCCGGAGCGATGCCCGACCCCGTGCTCACCATTTACCGCGGTGCCGCGCCGATCGATGGCAACGACAACTGGGGCAGCAACAATCGCGCTGACGACATCGTCGCGAAGGCCGCGCTCGTGGGGGCCTTCCCGTTGGATCGAGCGAGTCGCGACGCGGCGATCCTGATCAATCTGCTGCCCGGCGCTTACACCGCTCAAATCAGCGCCGCCGGTGCCTCTGCCTCGGGCGTCGCCCTGCTGGAGACCTACGACATCGACTATAACGCGGACGCCGATGCCTTGGGGCGGAGGTTGATCAATATCTCGTCCCGTGCCCAGGTCGGGGCCGGTGAAAACGTGATGTTTGCCGGATTCTTTGTGCTGGGGCCAAGCCCCAAGCGGCTGCTGATCCGGGGCATTGGGCCGACGCTAGGGGTCTTCGGCGTGACCGGCGTGCTCGCGGATTCCCAGATTTTCGTCCGGCGCAGCGATGGCACGCTGGTGGCCTCAAACGACAACTGGTCCGGCGCCGAGGCCAGCTCCGCGGCCTCGGCAACCGGAGCGTTCGCGTTGGCTGCTGGTTCGCGTGACTCTGCGCTGATCGCGAATCTGGCCCCTGGAGGCTACACGGTGGAGCTCTCCGGGGTGAGTGGAGCCACGGGCGTCGGCCTGATCGAGGTCTACGAAATCCCGTGATCCCCGGCGGCAAGGGTGAGGTTGGCCGTAGACCCCATGGGGACCCGGGTTGTCTTGGTCCCTCGCGCCGGGGTGGTTGCGGCCTAGGCGGCCGCGCTCGCGGGCAGCTCCAAGCGCAGGCACGCGCCGCCCTCGAGGGCGGCGGTGGCCCGGACGGTGCCTCCGTGGGCCTCGACGATGGCCTTC
>Ga0194118_10003469_pt1 | contig 18316 bp, 15 predicted proteins | sample TA2MahsurfametaG_2_FD_148662 | JGI IMG/M metagenome (GOLD analysis project Ga0194118, IMG submission 148662) | Freshwater microbial communities from Lake Tanganyika, Tanzania - TA2015013 Mahale N5 surface | ecosystem: Environmental > Aquatic > Freshwater > Lake | place: Tanzania: Lake...
ACAACGCGATCCGCGCCGATGACGGCTCGGTGATCGCCGTCGGGCGCGACCTCCGTGCGATCTCCACGCTCCAACAGCGCCTCGTCGACACGCAGCAGGCGATGGAGCGCGACTATTGGAAGTTGCGCCATGTGGAGACGCGCTACCGGCTCCTCTTCCAGCTCTCCACCGATGCGATCGTCGTCGTCGATGCCGACACGATGAAGATCGTCGATGCCTCGAACTCCGCCGCGCGCCTCTTCGATCTCGCCGCCGACAAGCTCATCGGCAAGGCGTTCCCGCTCGGGATCGCCGCCGATCAGATCCGCGCGATGGAAGATCTCCTTGCGGCGGCGCGCACCACCGGACACGCCGGTGACGTGCGCATCCAGTTGGCCGAGGGCCGCGGGGAAGCACTCGCGTCGGCCTCCTGCTTCCGCCAGGAGAACATGACGCTCCTCCTCGTGCGGCTCGCGCGCTTCTCCACGCCGGCGATCGGTCCGGCGGTGTCGACGCGTGACCTCCTCCTCGAGCTCGTCGGTCGCGCGCCGGATGCCTTCGTCCTCACCGATGACGAAGGGGATATCGTCTATGCGAATCGCGCCTTCCTCGATCTCGTGCAGTTGGGGAGCGAGGAACAGGTGAAGGGTCGCTCGCTCGGCAATTGGGTCGGACGTCCGGGTGCCGATCTCCCCGTCTTCCTCACGACGCTCAAGAAGCACAACGTCGTCCGTGTCGCCGCGAGCGGGATCCGCGGCGAGCTTGGCTTGAGCACCGAAATCGAGATCTCGGCCGTCGCGATGCCGAGTGAGGCCGGGACCAACATGGGCTTCGTGATGCGCGACGTCGGTCGCCGCGTCGCGACCGTCCCGCATGGCGCACGCGATCTCACGAAGGCGGTCGAGGATCTCACCGCACTCGTCGGGCGCGTCTCGCTCCCGACCCTCGTGAAGGACACCACCGATCTCGTCGAGCGCCACTTCATCGAGGCCGCGCTCGAACTCACGGGGGACAACCGCACGACGGCCGCTGAGGTGTTGGGTCTCTCGCGGCAGACGCTCTATGTGAAGTTGCGCCGCCACGGTCTCTCGGGCGGCGACGTCGACGCGGCGGCGGAAGCGAGCTGAGATCAGATGCGTCCCCCCGCGTCGGCATCGTCCACCCCTACTGTCATGTTCGCGTGACGGTGTCATCCGTCAGCGCTCCGATCGGAGCGATGCGTAGCTGGCCACAGCCAGCGGCGGTGCTCGAGTTGCTCAAGCCCGTCACCTGGTTCCCACCGATGTGGGCCTTCGCCTGCGGGGCGATCTCCGCTGGCGTCCCAATCGCCGGACGGTGGGGCACCATCGCGCTCGGGATCGCGATCACCGGCCCGTTGGTGTGTGCGACGAGTCAGGCGGCCAACGATTGGTATGATCGCGAGGTCGATGCGATCAACGAGCCGCAGCGCCCGATTCCCTCGGGACGCATTCCGGGGACGTGGGGACTCCGGATCGCGATCCTCTGGACGATGCTCTCGTTGCTCGTCGCGATCCCGCTCGGGATGCGCGGCCTGATCGCCGTGAGCGTCGCCCTCGCTTTCGCGTGGGCCTACTCCGCCCCACCCCTTCGCTTCAAACAGAATGGATGGGTCGGGAACGCCGCCGTCGGCCTCACTTATGAAGGCCTCGCCTGGATCACCGGCGCGATCGTGGTGCTCGATGGCGCGATGCCATCGACGCGCATCGTCCTGATCGCCGCGCTCTACTCGCTCGGCGCGCATGGGATCCTCACGCTAAACGACTTCAAGGCGATCGAGGGGGATCGGCAGATGGGGATCCGCTCCCTCCCCGCGACCCTCGGCCCGCAGCGAGCAGCATGGGTGCTCTGTGCGGTGATGCTCCTGCCGCAGGTCGTGGTCCTCGGACTGCTCGCCTCGTGGGGGGCCAACGGCGCGGCCACCGCGATTGCCGGACTCGTCCTCGTGCAGCTCGCCCAGATGGCGTACTTCATGCGCGCGCCGCGGGAGCGCGCGCTCTTCCTCTCCGCCTTCGGTGTCCCCTTCTCCGTGGCCGGCATGATGGTCGCGGCCTTCGCCCTGCGAGGACTCTCCTGATGGCCAGCGCTCCTCCGATGCGTCCCGGCCGCGGCTGGGGCTTCGTCGCTCGACTCGGACTCGCGCAGATCGCGATCGGCGCGGTCGCGGCGATCATGACCTCGACGCTCAATCGCGTGATGGTCGTCGAACTCGCGCTCCCGGCGACGATCCCGAGCATCCTCGTCGCGTTGCACTTCGTGATCCAGATGTCCCGCGCCAAGTTCGGGTTCGACTCCGATCGTACCGGTCATCGGGCCCCGTGGATCCTCGGCGGGGTGATCGTCTTCTCGGCGGGTGGCTTCCTCTCGGCGCTCGGCGTCTCGGTGGCGGCGACGCAGCAGGTGATGGGACTCGGTCTCGCCTTCATCGGCTACGCGCTGATCGGCGTCGGGATGAGTGCGGCTGGGACGGCCCTCCTCGCCCATGTGGCGGAAGAGGTCGAACCGCGTCGCTTGGGCGGAGCGGCGGCGCTGCTCTGGATCATGATGATCGCGGGGATCGCGGTGACCGCCGGCGTCTCTGGCCAGTTGCTCGACCCCTTCTCCTTCTCGCGGCTGCTCACCGTGATCGGCGTCGTCTGCCTCGTGGCGATCGTCCTCGCCGCGCTCGCGGCGTGGGGGTCGTGGGGGATCCGGCGCCCCGCCATCGCCGCTCCGGCGGTGGCACCGAGTGCCGGGTTCGGCACGGTGCTCCGTGATGCGCTGGACGATCAGAGCACGCGACGCTTCGCGCTCTTCGTCTTCGCGGCGATGCTCGCCTACTCGGCGCAGGATCTCATCTTGGAGCCCTTCGCCGGGCGCGTCTTCGGGATGACCCCCGGGGAGAGCACCAAGCTCGGCGGCACGCAGCATGGCGGGGTGATGCTCGGGATGCTCGGGGCCGCGGTCCTGAGCGCACGGATCGGTTCGCTCCGGCAGTGGGCGGTCGGTGGGTGCCTCGCCTCGGCCGTCATGCTCGTCGCTCTTTCGCAGTCGCCGGCGCTCGGAGGCGCTGGCGCCCTCTCGCTCATCATCTTCGGGCTCGGCGTGGCGAATGGCGTCTTCGCCGTCGGCGCGATCGGCGCGATGATGGCGATGACCGCCGCCGATGCGACGCGCGGCACGGGGATCCGACTCGGAGTCTATGGGGCAGCGCAGGCGATCGCCTACGCCGCCGGCTCGCTTGGTGGTGGTGTCGCGAGCGATCTCACCATCGCCGGCCTCGGTGATGTCACCCGCGGCTACACGGTGATCTTCGCCGCCGAGGCGGTGTTGTTCGTGGTAGCGGCGGGGATGGCGCTCGCCAGCACCCCGACGGTGCGCGCGGGCGTGTTCCAGCGGCACGATGCCGGCGACGCGATCCTCGGGGCGATGCGCTGATGGCCGTGGCCATGCTGCCGCTGCTCGAGTCGACGCCCCCATTAGCGGAGGCGCCGCACCGCGACCTCTGCACCGATTGCGGGGTCTCGCGCTCATCGCATGCATCGCAGTGTGGGAAGGTCTGCCAGTTCATCCACCCCCGCTACGATGCGCTCGAGCATCAGGTGCATGGGCGCACGCGGGAGATGACGACCGACGAGGCCTTCTTCGGTCCCTTCCTTGCGATGTACCGCGCAGCGCTGCGTGCGCCGCTTGCTGGTGCGCAATGGACGGGGATCACGACGCGGGTGGCGGAGCGGCTCTTGGAGACCGGCGCCGTCGATGCGGTGTTGGCGGTCGCGAGCGACCCGGCCGATCGCTGGCGTCCGCGACCGGTGATCGTGACCGAGTCGTCGGAGATGGCGCAGTGCCGCGGGATGAAGATGGGCTATGCGCCCTTGCTGGCGCTGCTCGATACCTGCGCGGAGCGCGGCTATCGCCGGCTCGCGGTGATCGGCGTGGCCTGTCAGGTGCATGCCCTGCGGGCGCTGGAGGCCCAGCTCGGTCTCGAGCGACTCTACGTGATCGGGACGCCGTGCAGCGACAACACCACGACCGAGCATTTCCATCACTTCCTCTCGCTCCTCACGCCGAACCCTGACGAGGTCACCTACCTCGAGTTCCTTGCGGATTTCCGCGTGGAGCTTCGGTTCGCAGATGGATCGCATCGGCATATCCCGTTCCTCCAGCTCCCGATCCGGCAGCTGCCGAAGGATTTCTTCCCGACCACCTGTCGCTCCTGTTTCGATTACACGAACAGTCTGAGCGATCTCACCGTCGGGTACATGGGTGGCGAGGGGGACCAATGGCTGCTCGTGCGTACGGCGCGCGGGGAGGAGTTGGTCGCACTCCTGGGCGACGAGGTGGTATTGAGCGCCCCAGGGTCGCGCGGGGATCGCACGAGTGCGGTGCGGAGCTTCGTACAGCTCCTCGAGCGCTCGGTGGGGGGCTTACCGGTACGCGGGGCACCCGATTGGGCGCGTCCGCTGATCGGCTGGGCGCAGCGTCGATTCGGCCCTAAGGGGTTGGAATTCGCGCGCACCCGAGTGGAGATGAAGGCGGCGGAGGGGATCCTCACGCTCCGACATGAGCGTCCGCATCGGATGAAGCGGATGATCCCGGATTTCGCCTGGCGTCTGGTGGCCCCGTATGGGCTCGCGCCACGCACCGGGGAGACCGTACAGGAGAGTGCATGACCGAGACGACCTATGACGTGGTGGTGGTAGGTGGGGGCCCAGCGGGGGCGACGGCGGCGCATGAGCTCGCCCGTCGCGGTCGCTCGGTGCTCCTCCTCGACCGGGCCTGGCGCGTGAAGCCCTGTGGAGGGGCAGTGCCTCCGCAGCTGCTCACCGACTTCGAGGTGCCGGAGTCGTTGCTCGTCGCGCGGATCAACGAAGCGCGGATGATCTCCCCCAAGGGCAAGAACGTCGACATCCCGGTCGGCGAGGGCTTCGTCGGGATGGTCGATCGTGATGTCTATGATGAGTGGCTGCGGGCGCGCGCCGCCTCAGCGGGTGCCGATCGGCGTACCGGGGCCTTCGTCCGTCGTGAGCACGATGCCGACGGCGTCGCCCGCGTGGTCTACACCGATGGACGCTCCCGCCATGGGGAGGAGCGGTCGGTACGTGCTCGATACATCATCGGCGCGGACGGCGCGCTCTCACAGGTCGCGCGGCAGTGCATCCCGCGCGCCGATGAGGGGAAGTTCGTCTTCGCCTATCATGAGATCGTCGAGTCACCCACGGTGGACTCCGACGCCTTCGCGCACGATCGCTGCGACGTCTATTACCAGAGCCCGCTCTCGCCAGACTTCTATGCCTGGATCTTCCCGCATGGCAAGACGACGAGCATCGGGACCGGCTCGCTCCAGAAAGGGTTCAGTCTGAAGGGCTCGGTCGCGCGGCTGCGGGAGGCGACGGGACTCGATCAGGCGCGGACGATCCGCACCGAGGGCGCCCCGATCCCGCTCCATCCCCTCCCGATCTGGGACGATGGGCGCGAGGTGGTGCTCGCCGGCGATGCCGCGGGGGTCGTCGCCCCCGCGAGTGGTGAGGGGATCTTCTACGCGATGACCGGTGGGCGCCTCGCCGCCGATGCGGTCGAGGCGGCGCTCGCCACCGGGTCGGCGCGTGCCCTCGCCGGCGCTCGTAAGCGCTTCATGCGCGCCCACGGGCAGGTCTTCTGGGTCCTCGACATCATGCAGCGCTTCTGGTATACCGACGATGATCGGCGTGAGCGCTTCGTCGCGATCTGCCGTGACGAGGATGTGCAGCGGCTCACCTTCGATGCGTACATGCGGAAGCGGCTCGTGCGCGCGAAACCCTTGAGTCACATGCGGATCTTCTTCAAGAACATCGCGCACCTCACCGGGTTGGCCTCCGCCTGATGGACGCACCGCTCTGGATCCCCATCGCGACGGCGTTCGCCTTCTGGGCGAGCGTCGCCACGTTGGGTGGGCTCGTGACCGATATCGGTCCCTGGTATCTGTCGCTGAAGCAGCCGTGGTGGAAGCCGCGCGATGCCCTCTTCGGTCCGATCTGGACCACGGTCTTCCTGACCGCCGGCACCGGGTGCGTGGTCGCCTGGCGTGGCGCGGGCGGGACGCCGGAGGAGCGCCTGCTCTTCCAGGTGGCCTGCATCGTGAATGGCGTCGGCAACGTCTGGTGGAGCTGGCTCTTCTTCCGAGCCCGCCGACCCGACTGGGCCCTCTGGCAGGTGGGTCCCTTCTGGCTGTCGATCTTCTGGATGTATTGGACCTCGCGGCCCCTGGCGTACGAGGCCGGGATCTGGTTCGCCCCGTACCTCACCTGGGTCACCATCGCGATCTACCTCAACTGGACCGTCGTGAAACTGAACGATCCCTTCCGAGGCCGGTGACGTCATGCTGATCTCCATGGCGGTCGACTTCCGGCACGCGAATGTCGCGACCCGCGAACGGTTCCATCTCACTGACGCGCGCATCGCGCGCCTCGAGGCGGGGAACCTCCACGCCGATGTCCGCGAGGTTGTCTGTCTCGCCACCTGCAACCGAAGCGAGATCTACGCCTGGACGGCGAGTCATGATCCCGCGACACCGGCCGCCTTCGACCACGCGATCACCGCCATCGCGCGCGCCTGGATGGGGAACAAGGCCGACGCCAAGGCCCTCCTCGCGATCGCCCAGCGTCAGGCTGGCCTCGAAGTCGCGCGCCGCGTGCTGCGTATCGCCACCGGACTCGACTCGCAGGTGATGGGGGACGGCCAGATCCTCGGCCAGATCCGCGACTGCTATCGCCGCGCCTCGCAGACGGGTGCGGCCGGCTCCGTGTTGCACCGCCTCTTTGACACCGCCCTGCGCACCGGGAAGCGCGTGCAGACCGAGACCTCGCTCACCGGTGGGCGTCGCTCCGTCGGCGCCGAGGCGGCGGCGACCGCTCGCGACCGGTTCGGGAACCTCGCGCATGCGCGGCTCGTCGTCGTCGGGTGCGGGAAGACGGGACAATCGGTCGCGCGCCAACTCAACAAGCTCGGTGCACGCGATGTGGTCTGCATCAACCGCTCCACCAAGCGCGCGCAGCAACTCGCCGCCGAGGTCGGGGGGCGTGCCGCGCCGTGGGAGGCGCTGCATGTGGAGCTCGCGATGGCCGATGTCGCGATCGCCGCGACGGGGGCCACCGAGCCCGTCGTGGTCGCGAGTGCGTTGCGGCAGGCGCGAGAGAACTGTGGCACCTCCACCTATCCGCTCCTGCTGATGGATCTCTCGATTCCGCGCAACATCGATCCGACGTTGCATGGGGTCCCGGGGATCACGGTCGCCGACCTCGACGCCCTGCATCTCCCGGTGCTCCAGGCGGAGGCGACACGCAAGGCAGCGGCACCCGCAGCGGAATCGATCGTCGAGGCGGAGCTCGAGAGCTTCGTCGAGTGGGTCGCCGCGGCAGCCGCGCGCGAGGCGATCCGTCCCCTCGCACAGGCACTGACGGAGATCTGCCGTCGCGAACTCACCTTCGCCGCGGGTGATGCCGTCGCCGATCACGCGACCGATCGCATCGTCGCCAAGCTCCTCGCCCGTCCGATGACCAAGCTCCGCACCGCTATCGCGCATGGCGAGGCGCTACAGGCCTTCAGTGTCACCCTCGAATCGCTCTTCGCCGGTCCCCCCATCCCGCCGGAACCCCCGCGCGGGACCGCCGGCGCTCGTCGCCCCTCCCGCTCTTCTCGGAACCGCTGATGTCGACTCCCATGAACGATCTCTTCCTTCGTGCCTGCCGCCGCGAGCCGGTGGAGCGTCCTCCGGTCTGGATGATGCGCCAGGCGGGCCGCTATCTCCCCGAGTATCGGGCGGTGCGCGCCACCGCAGACTTTCTCACCATGTGTCACACCCCGGAGCTCGCGACCGGGGTGACGCTCCAGCCTGTCGACCTGATGGGAGTCGATGCGGCGATCATCTTCTCCGATATCCTGGTGATCCCCGCCGCGATGGGGATGTCGTTGACGGTCGATGAAGGGGTCGGACCGCAGTTCGCCGATCCCGTGCGCACGATGCACGACCTCAAGCGCTTGCACGACGTGGAACCTGAGGAGGGCCTCCGCTTCCATTGTGATGCGCTGCGCATGACACGCCGTGAACTCCATGGCCGCGTCCCCCTCATCGGATTCGCCGGGGCGCCCTGGACCCTCTTTGCCTACATGACCGAGGGCAAAGGGACCAAGTCGTTCAGCATCGCGAAGAAGCTCCTCTTCGCCGACCCCGTCTTCTCGCACACGCTGATGGAGCGCCTGGCCGACAACGTCGGGCGCTTCTTGGTCGCGCAGGCCGCGGCCGGCGCGCAGGCGCTCCAGATCTTCGATTCGTGGTCCGGTTCGCTCGGGCCGCGCGAATACCGGGAGTTCGCCCTCCCGTACATGGCACGCACCGCGGCGATCGCGAAGACCGCTGGCGTCCCCGTCATCTGCTTCGCACCCGGCTCCGGCTGGGCCCTCGGGGAGATCGCCGAGGCCACGGGGTGCGATGTGCTCGGTGTCGACTGGCACACCGATGCGGCGTGGGCGCGTGGCGTGGCCGACGCGACCAAGCGTGGGATCCAGGGGAACCTCGATCCCTGCACGCTGTACGCGAGCCCTGAGGTGATCCGCGAGCGCACGCTTCAGATGCTCGCCAAGATCGACGGGCCCGGCTACATCGCGAACCTCGGGCATGGGATTCTCCCCGATATCCCCGTCGCCCACGCGAAGGCGTTCATCGAGACCGTGCAGGGATGGGATTCTCGCGCGCATGCCGCATCGTCACACGGGGCATCCGCACAGACGATGGAGGTCGGATCATGAAGGCGACCGGTGGGAAGACGCGGACGGCGCGACGCGAGGCGATGGCCGCGTGGACCGCACAGCTCCAGGATGAGATCACGAGTCTCTTCGAGGGTCTGGATGGTGGGCGCTTCGAGGAGGCTGCCTGGGAGCGGCAGGGTGGCGGCGGCGGCCGGTCACGGCTCCTCGTCGACGGGGCGGTCTTCGAGAAGGCGGGGGTGAACCGCGCCCTCGTCGAGGGGATCCTCCCGCCCGAGGCCGCCAAGCGGCTCGGCGGCAACGTACCGGTCGACACGACGCCCTACTTCTTCGCCACCGGCGTGAGCGTGGTGGTGCATCCGCGCTCGCCGATGGTCCCGACGGTGCATCTCAATGTGCGGTACTTCGAGCTCACCGATGCCGATGGTCGACTGCACGATGCCTGGTACGGTGGTGGGACCGATCTCACCCCGATGCATCCATTCCCTGAGGATGCGCGGCACTTCCATCGCTCCCTCAAGTGGGCCTGCGACGCGTACGACCTGCGGCTCTACCCAGCGCACAAGACGTGGTGCGATGAGTATTTCCGCAACCTGCACCGGGCCAATGAGGCGCGCGGGGTCGGTGGGATCTTCTTCGATCACCTCCGGCCGAACGAGGCGCCCTTCCAGCTCGACGCCGAGGCGTTGCATGCGTATGTGACGAGCGTGGGACGTGCGCTCGATGATGCCTATGGACCGATCGTCGATGCGCGTCGCGATCTCCCGTACTCGGAGCGCGATAAGGCGCTACAGCTCTTCCGGCGTGGACGCTACGTGGAGTTCAACCTCGTGCATGATCGCGGGACGATCTTCGGCCTCCAGACCGGCGCGCGCACCGAGAGCGTCCTGATGTCCTTGCCCCCGCTCGCCTCGTGGCCAGCATCCGTCGACCATGCGCCGGGCTCGATCGAAGCCGAGCTCACCGCGATGCTCGCGCCGCGCGACTGGGCGTCGGAGGCATAAGGGATGCGGGTCGCGGTCATCGGCGCTGGGATCACCGGGTTGAGCACCGCGCTCGAGCTGCGCACCCGTGGCGTGGATGTCACCTGCTTCGAGGCCAGCGGGCGTGTGGGCGGGGTGATCACCACCATCGAGCGTGATGGGTACCTCGTGGAGGCGGGGCCGACCTCCCTCACCGCGACGCCGGCGCTCGAGGGATTGATCGATCAATTGGGTCTGGGCGACCAGCGCGTGAGGCCCGACGCCAGCGCGAAGCGCCGGTACATCGTGCGGGATGGCGTGCTCTGTCCCCTACCCCATGGGCCGGGGTCGCTCGTCTCCACGAAGGCGCTCTCGGGGTCGGCGAAGCTGCGACTGCTGCGTGAACCCTTCGTGAGTGCGGTGCGCGACGCGGAGGATGAGTCGATCGCCTCCCTCGTCCGTCGGCGTCTGGGGGATGAGATCCTCACCTATCTCGTCGGGCCCTTCGTCTCCGGCGTCTATGCGGGCGACCCGGAGCGACTCTCCGCGCGCTACGCGATGCCGATGCTCTTCCACGCCGAGCGGCGGCATGGCTCGCTCCTCGTCGGTGGGATGCGCGAGGCTAAGGCGAAGCAGGGCGTCGTGCGGCAGCGGGGGATCACCAGCTTCCGCGACGGATTGGCGACCCTGCCCAACGCGATGCACGCCGCGCTCGGGTCGCGTGTCGTGCTGGGCACTCGGGTCGTCTCGGTCGTCCGCGAAGGGGATCAGTGGCGGCTGCAACTCGACGCAGCAGGCCAGCGCACCTCGACCCTCGTCGATGCGGTGATCTATGCCGGCCCCGCGCACGCGATCGGCGGCGTCAGCTTCCCCGTGGAGGCGCAGCAGGCGCTCGCACCGGTGGCCGCGATGCACCATCCGCCGGTCGCGACAATGGCGCTCGGATTCCCACGCGCCGCGGTCGAGCATGCGCTCGATGGTTTCGGGATGCTCTGCCCTGCCGTCGAGGGCCGCACGATCCTCGGTGCGATCTTCTCGTCGTCGCTCTTTCCCGGCCGCGCGCCCGACGGACAGGTGTTGGTGACCTGCTTCCTCGGCGGTGCGCGCGAGCCCGCCACCGGACGGATGGAGACGGGTGAGGTGCTCCCGCTCGTGCTCCGTGATCTGCGTGAGCTGATCGGCGCTACGGGCGAGCCACGCTTCGTGCATCATCAGCGGTGGTCCCGCGCGATCCCGCAGTATCAGTTGGGACATGACGCGGTGGTCAGCGGGGTGGGGCGTGCGGAATCCGCATGCCCCGGGCTCTATCTCACCGGGCAGTGGCGCGCCGGCGTCGCCCTCGGCGAGTGCATCGCGCAGGGGCAGGAGATGGCGGCTCGTGTGGTGGCCGAGCGGTGGATGTCAGGCGCGGCGTGACCCTCGACCTCCGATCCTACGGACCCGTGGATTCCGTCGGCGTCGGAGGCATCGATTCGCTCGAGGAGAGGGCGGACGCGATCTCCTCGAAGGAGAGGGTCCCGCTGAGCTCACGGGCCTCGATCTGACCGTTGAGCAGGCGCGTGAAGAAATCCATGAGCGTATCCGAGGTGATCGGAATCGGCTGTCCGTCCCTTCCGAGCCTGATCTCGTAGGCGCGCACCGTCTGTCCTTCGAGGCTCCCCGCTGTGAGCAGGAAGTGATTCTGCAGCGCCTCGAGATCCAGGAGATCAGCCGTCAACACCTTGGCCGCGACCGAGTAGCTCCGTACGACCTGTGTGGTCCCATCCTCAGCGACGAGATCCGTCCGCTGCTCATCCCGCTCGATGCTCATCTCGATCCAGCCGGACTTCTCTCGCTCGGGGGCTCCGCGCATGAGTGCCCCGAGATCCGCCAATGCGAAGTTACGGACCCGAGTCCCGGGGAGCATCGCGATCGGCTCGACCGAGAATCCGGCAGGTAACAGGAGGATCAGCTCCTGGGCCAACCGCACGGCAGGCGCATGAAAGGTCCCGACGACGCAGTTCGTCATCGCCAAGGACTTCGCGGCAAAGACCCCGCCCAACACGACGCAATTCTCGATGGTGACGTCGTCACCGAAGATGCTCGCGGCGACGAAAGAGTTCCGCAAGGTGACACTGGACGCATTAATATCCGCCCCGAAGACGACGCGGCCGCCCGCCGGCAGACAGGCGATGGTTCCCGCGGTACCGACGGCCTTCTGGAAGTGTACCCGATCCCGACAATCACTCTGGACATGCACCTCCTTCTGCGCGAAGACGGCGCCGTGGACGGTCAGGGGGCCGCGGGAGACCAGGACACTCTGCGCGAAGAGGGCACCCTCGATGATCGCCTCACCCTGGACGACGACATCGCGATCGAGCTCGGCATAGGATTGTGGCAGCAATGCGCCTTTGACCACATTGTCCTTGAGGACGATTTGTGGTCCATCGAATCGCAACTCGGTCAGCGGGGTCATCGCGGTCTCTCCAGTGGCTGCATGGTACCTTGATTCATCAGGAGCTTCAGCGCCATCTCCCGATGCCGCGGCGGGATATTCATGTCACCTAGGCGTCGCGTCGCCCGATCCGTGACGCGCTGCCACGCCGGCGGGGTGGGACGTCCCCACCCGAGGCCCGAGGTGATCGGGGCCGATGCCCCCTGACACCGGTCGGCCACCGACGTCTGGCGCAGGAATGGCGGGACCTCGACCTGCACCCCCGCGGTCGATCCATCGGATTCGTGCAGCAGGACCGGGACGTACACCGTGGTCCGTCCCTCGACCGGTGATGAGCGGAGGATGGTCTGGATGCCGTGGCGCAGCGCCCGTCCCCCCGAGATGAGACGATGCGCGCTGTGCAACACGTCCCGCGTGCGTGACCGGAAGGTGTGACCGACCAAGGCGGCCCGAGACGAGGATTCCTCCTGCGCCCCGAGGGTGGACTGCAAGGCGGGGCGGGAACGTTCACCGGTCAGCGATTGGGCTGCGGTCGATTCCTGCAAGCGGAACACCCCGGCATCGACCCGATGGATCCGGAGCCGCAATTCCGCATCGAGGTCGGCGAACAACTTCAGATACCGCGATTGGATCCGACGAAAATCCAGACGCATCTGTTCGCGGAGTGCGGCGCAGCGATCGGCCAGTGCCTGAAGCTCGACGAGTTTTGCGGCCATGAGGGTCGAGACCTCGACCATCTGCTGTTCGATCTCTCGGCGAATGAGATCCTGGAATCCGTGGGTGAGGCGATGTCCTATTTCCTCCGCCCCTTGCCGCTTGCTTACGATCTGCGCGGCCTCGGTGGCGACGATGCTAACGGTGGCGAGGTCGACGTGCTGTGCGAGCGTCTGGACCTCCGCCTGGAACGGATCGTCCGCGACCGTCACATTGACGGTGACCACCTCACTCCAGGAGGTGGTCCCGCCATCTTTGCTGGGTGGGTAGCTCACGGTCCCGGAGATGACCGTGGAGAAACTCCGGCGGTAGGTCATCGTCCGCTAGGGGGCACGGCGACCTGCCAGCGCTGTCGCTCGATGAGGACGGTGAGCATCGCTACGACGCGGGGTGGGAGGCCTCGGGTCGCTACCAGGGCTTTGGCGCGGGTCATGATGCGGGACGAGACGTCAGGCGGTGGGGCCGTGGTCACCGCCGAGTCCAGACGATTCACCAGGCGCTGGAAGTGGTCATGACGATCGGACAGGAACGGGGGTACCTCGGTTCGCACCCCGACCGGCACATTCGGTGCCCGATCCCACGACGCATACAGGACCGGGATCAGCACCGAGCGGCGTTCGCCGACCGCCTCGGCGCGCGTGGCCTCTCGGATGGTCTGACGCAGCTGGACGCCGCGATCGATGATAGCGCTCGATGAGGCGATCATCGCCCGAGAGGAGTGGCGCATCCGGGCCATGGAGACGGCATGGCTCAGTGGCACGCTCTCGCTCTGGTGCGTCAGTGGGAGGACGCCCATCGAGGCAGGCCGGACGAGCAGTCGATCGCGCTGGGTGTGCACCATGTCGAATACGCCGCGATCCAACTCGGCGATGCGCAAGGCCAGGGTCTGATCAAGGGTCCGGAAGAGCTGCGTATAGCGCCCCTTGATGCGATGGAAGTCCATTTCCATCTGGTCACGGAGTCGGGCCAACAGCTGCCCCTGCTGGGCGAGCTGCGCGATCTTAGAGTCGACGATCGCTTTCGCGCGGGCGGCCCGTTGCGAGAGCTGTGAGAGGATAAGAGAGTGGAACCCGGCATCGATGCGACCACAGACGAGCGCGGCAGCCGCCCGCTCGGCGGCCACGGTCGCGGTCTGCATCGCGACGACGGCGGCGGTCGTGGCGTCGACGTGCTTGCTGACGCGGTTGATGCTTGCCGCCATCGGCTCCGTATCGATGACGCAATCGATGCTGGCCATGATCAGGGCCTCAGGTGGGAACGGACGCCGAGGATGCGCGGGACTCCGACGACCGCGTATCGAGACTCTGTCGCGCGAATGCCTCGAGGTCGAGACGCAGGGCATCCTTGACGACGGGATCGAGTTCGGGCGTCGGTGGGAGGCTGGCGGTCTTGGCGAAGAGGGGGTTGACCGCGATGAGGGGCCGGCGGCGATCCTCGAGTTCGCCCACGCGCTCCATCGCGTCCGCGAACAGTCGGGCCGGCTGATCCCGTAGTGAGGCGTCGAAATACTCGATGAATCCGAAGGCCTTCGCGTTCTCCCCGATCTCCTCCTTGAGGCGTTCCGCGAACTCGTTGAATTCATCCTGCTGTCGGATGAAGGATTCCATCTTGGCCTTATAGGCGACGAGCGAGGCCGCATCCATCCCTTCGGTCTCGATCTCGACGGCCTCCGCCCCCGACCGGAGCGCGAGCTGCGTCTTGTTGAATGCCTCATATTGGTTGTACGCCGCCGTGAACTCGGTGAGACTCCCCTGCATGAGGTTCAGCAGCGTACTCCCTTCCGTTCGGTTCCGCCCGTAGAAATCGTCCGTGTCGCGATACCACTGGTTGAGATAATCGAGCTTCTGATCCTTGATGTTCTCGTAGATCTTCAGGCGCTCCAACCGCGTCTCCGTCATGAGTCGCTCGACGATCGGTGCGAGGACCTCCTGATGGATCTGATGGATGCCGAAGGGGAATGCAGTGCGTCGTCCATCCTCCGCGACCCAATTATCGGACAACACGTCGTAGCGCACCCGTGAACTCTGCCGCACGGAGAAGGGCTGGTAGCCTTGCACCGACGACTGATAGTCGAAGGTCTCGCTCCGAATGCGCTCGATCTCCTCGGCCTCCAATTGCGGCGAGTAGTGATTGTACGACGCCTTGAGCGCCGCGAAGAGGAACCGATTGCTCACATTCGCCAGGGTGGTCGAGGAGGCGATCTTGGACTTGGTGATGACCTGGACCGTGGACGCGAGCCGATGCATCAGACCGCTGAGGAACTCCTCGAACTGTGCGGTCTCCCCTTCCATGGCCTTGCGCTGGCCATTGAGGGCTTCGAACGCCGCCAAGACCTCCTCGTATCGATCCGTCGGGAAGAGGTCGACGCGAGCCCCGCCGGCCGGCGCGACCGTCCCATGCTCATCGAGATGCTGCGCGAATTCGCCGTGCGGGTCGATCACCGGGAGCTGGACCTGATCGCTCTGGAGGTCATTCAGGAGGTACGTGGCATTCCGCATGCTGCGGTCCATCGTCCCGAGATAGTCGTACAGCGGGACGGATTGGATCGAACGGGAGAGATCGGACGTGTCGATGTCCTCCATCGCATCGGATCTCTCGACGATCGGCAAGGAGGTCACGGCGGACTCGAGTGCCGCGATGCTCTCCAAGAAGGTCGCGGAATCCCGGACCGTGTGCAGACTGAACTCCCGCTCCGGCGCCTGTTCGGTCAGGTCGACGAGGAAGTGTCCGCCCTCGAGCGGCACCTGCAGGGCGACCGGCACCCAGGCGATGCCCAGTTTGCGCATCTGATAGTCGCGCTTGAGCGAGGCGAATTCCTGCTTGAAGACCGTCAACTTGGTCTGGAGCGTCGCTCGTTCGGCAAGCACGGCATGCTCTGCGGATCGTCCATTCCAACCCCAGATGAAGCTCCCGATGGCGCCGATCCACATCACGGGCGTGAAGGCCAGCGCGACGATCGCCCCGATGAGCGCGATGACGAATGCGATGAGCATCTGCTGCCGCTTCTGTTCCGCCAGCTGCGTGCGCTGCGCGATCTCCTCCTCCTTCGATCGCATCTCGCGTTCGAGCCGCTCCTCCTCCGTCACGATGTGCTCGGCCACCTTGACCAGATAGTCGACGAGGACGCGGGCCTGGTCATCATAGATGTCGCGCGAACCCGGAAGGATCTTGCCGGTCGTCATAGGAACCCCTGGTAGTCACCATCGGCGCGTCTGGCCTTGCGTTCACGGATGCCCGCCTCGAGCTGGGTCAATCGGTCGGCATCCGGCGCAGCGAGGAATCGATCGAGCTGCTCGCGCACCTGACCCATCTCCCGTGCGCCATCCGCACCCGTCGTCGGATAGAGGAATGCGATATCGTCGACCACCCGGTCCCAGCGGCGCACCAGGTCCTCATCTCGGTGGAGCGCCTCGCGGACGTCGCGATGGAGGCGTCGGACCTGCGCCCGTAGCGCATCCACCTCTGCGAAACCTCGGGCCTCCGTCCGCTGGACCGCGACGGCATGCACATCGACCTGGCGACCGACCAACAGCCAGAGGAGCAGAACGCCGAGCGCCGCCGCCTGGAACAGCAGGGACGATTCGAAGGACCACTGCAACCGTGCGGCCGCGATGAGACCACCGAGGGCGACGACCGTGTAGACGCCATCGCTGACCAAGGACAACCCCAAGGAGGCCGCCCGCCGAGCGATCACCGCCGTCGGGCGTCCCATGAGGGTGAAGGTGGCACCGTTGACGACGACGAGCACGAGACCAACCGCCAGTTGGAGCCAGGTCTGGGGCGGCCAGCTCGCGAGATCCTGCTGCATGAGCACCCAGAGCAGGGCGCTGAGGACGGCCGTGCCGCCGACGAGGAACGGGAGTCGCATCACGGGCTCGTGGAACGCATCCCGCAGTTCGGGCAGAAGGCCACGCCGGCACGCAACGGGGCATTGCATCGTTTGCACGTGTCCGACATCGGCGGGGACGTGGCACTGGCCCCGCGCAGGTTCGTCCCACAGCTGACGCACCGACTGGCGGACTCTCGGTTGTCGGCCTGACAGGTCGGGCACGCGAAGTAGACGTCGCCGCAGTGCGGGCAGAACTTCGACGAGCTGGGATACTTACGGGAACAGTTCGAGCAGAAGATGTCGCGGATCGATGGGGCGGCCGGTGGCGGCGCCATCGGGCCACCACCCGGCGGAGCACCCGGCGGCATGGATGGTGCCGGCGGCTGCATCAACCCGGGGCCGATGTTCGCACCGAAGCCACCGGTAATCATGAGCGCTCCGAGGATGCCGTTGTCCCCGGGTTTGGTCAACGCTTCCCTCGCCACCTCGAACGCTTGGCCCTGCTGCCAGGTGTAGCCGCCGATGGTCTGGGCGCTCTGGCGTGCCATCGCATCCAAGATCTGCTTCCCAGCCGGCGTCCGATCGTCAATGTCCACCGAGGTGACATAGAGCGCCACGAGCTGCATCCCGTAGTCTTCCCAGAACGGACCCATCCCCTGGGTGAGCGCGTTCGAGAAGCGCTCGAGATAGGCGCCGATCGTCTTGACCCCGATGCGCTCAGACTGCATCGCCTGGAGCAACAAGCTCTTGGTCTTCGAGACCAACGCTCCCTGAAAATGGTCGGTGAGCATCGCTGCCGTGAATTCCTGCGACGTGCCGACGAGTTTGACCAGGAATCGCTCGGCATCCTCGACCTTCAATCCGTATCGACCCGCGGCCATGAGCGGTACCATGGTCTGATAATCGGGGTCGTGGTAGAGCATGTTGTCCGTCGCCCACTCGAGATTCAGCGGGAGCAGACGATTGACGAACCAGACCTCGGCGGTGAAGGGGTTTCGCCCGCCGAACGGGAGGCCGAACAGGCTCCGAAGAACCGGGAGGTTCTCCGTGCTGAGGGTATGCTTCCCCGGGCCGAATCGTCCCACGATCCGACCCTTGCTGAACAGCACCGCCTCCTGCGACTCCGCCACGAGGAGTTGCGTGTAGGTGCTGAGATTGGTCTCCGGAAAGCGCCATGCGTAGATCGGCGCCGGACCGGGTCGCCACTGGACGAGATCGATGAGAGCCATACGGATCGAGTGCGTACCGTCGTCTAAACAATGAAGGTGGCGCTCGGCTCGGTGATGGCCGACCGGCACATCGTTCCGTAGCGAGACCACCAAAGGTGTCCCTGACCCTACGACCAATCCGGGAAGTACGCAAGACGGCGCGGCGGCTCGGGGGGAGTCCCCGCCTCGACGTTAACGCCTGCGGCCCATGCCGACGAGGCGCTCGGCCTCGACCGAGCATCTCAGGCCTGACGAGTCTCCTCGTCGACGTCGTGCGTCAGACGCACCAAGAGCGCGGAGAGCCGCACCGCATGCCGCGTCGCCGACTCCACCTCATGCAGGAGCGGCGCGATCGATCCCACATCAGCACTGTCGGCGATCTCACTCACCGCGACCCCGGCATTCGCCCAGATCGCCGAGACGAGCGCCTGCACCGAGGGTTGGGCCGGGT
>Ga0194118_10003473_pt1 | contig 18306 bp, 23 predicted proteins | sample TA2MahsurfametaG_2_FD_148662 | JGI IMG/M metagenome (GOLD analysis project Ga0194118, IMG submission 148662) | Freshwater microbial communities from Lake Tanganyika, Tanzania - TA2015013 Mahale N5 surface | ecosystem: Environmental > Aquatic > Freshwater > Lake | place: Tanzania: Lake...
AACAGTCAGGCCTCCATGAACGCGCTGTTCGCCATAAAAGCCAAGCGCACTCTAAAATATTCCCGATCAGTAATAATGCGGTTTTCCGCGACGATATATCCCTGAAAGTTCCCGTTCGGGGCATTTGTGTTGCATGATTTCTGAGTCTGAGTCATAATTTCCCGAACGGGATTTATTTTGAACTCGATCCATGGCTACCATCACTTCTCCTCAGTCCTTAGGGACAGCCTTGCGAGCCACCAGAAAACGTCTGGGTCTGACCCAGGCCGATCTGGCCTTGGCTGCTGGCGTGGGCTTGCGCTTTATCGTCGAACTCGAGGGGGGCAAACCCACAGTGCGCCTGGAGCAGGTGCTGCGCGTTGTAGACGCCCTGGGTGGCTCTTTGTCACTCACCGGTTTGGATCCTGATCCCGCGCTGGCGTATGAAAGTCACCATGGCGCATGACATCGGTGTCTGGCTGTTTGATCAACCGGTCGGTACGTTGTCGCTGGTAGCAGGGCGGCTGAGTTTTCGTTACCACGACGACTGGCTTGCGCAGCCCGACGCAGTCGCGCTGTCGCAGTCTTTGCCGCTGGGTCCCGATGCCTTCGACGACCACCAGTGCCGGGCCTTCTTTGCCGGTCTGTTGCCTGAGGGCAATTTGCGTCGACTGATTGCTCAGCAGTGCCAGGTGTCCAGTCAAAACGACTTCGCTTTGCTCAACGCCATCGGCGGCGAATGCGCGGGTGCCATCACCTTTGTCCCGCACGGGCAGCCCTTGGCCACCGCCGATCTGGCCGGTGTCGAATGGCTGGATGAGCCGCAGTTGATGGCTTTGCTCGATGAGTTGCCGCGCCGCCCCATGCTGGCGGGGCGCGATGGCGTTCGTTTGTCATTGGCCGGCGCGCAAGACAAGCTACCCGTGGTGTTTGACGGACAGCGCATTGGCCTGCCCACAGGGGGCCAGCCCAGCACCCACATTCTCAAGCCCGCCATCGCTGCGGTGGAAGACAGCGTGCTCAACGAAGGCTTTTGCCTGGCGCTGGCGCGGGCTTTAGGGCTGCCCACCGCGCAGGCGCAGATCTTGGGCGTGCAAGGCCGCCAGGTTTTGCTGGTGGCGCGTTACGACCGCCGCGTGGGCGGTGACGGCCAACCGGTGCGCGTTCACCAAGAGGATTTCTGCCAGGCCTTGGGTGTGGTGCCCGAGATGAAATACCAAAACGAAGGCGGCCCCGACCTGAAGGCCTGCTTCGATCTGCTGCGCAAAGCCACGCGGCCCAGTGCACCGCAGGTGCTTCGGTTGCTGGATGCCGTGGTGTTCAATGCACTGATCGGCAACCACGATGCCCACGCCAAGAACTTCTCTTTGCTCTACCCAGACCAAAGCAAAAACGCGGCACCGACGCTGGCGCCGCTGTACGACATGCTGTGCACGGCCGTGTACGAGCACCTCACGCCCAAGATGGCGATGAAGCTGGGCAGCAAATACAAGTTCACCGAGGTGCAGGCGCGGCACTGGGAGCAGTTTGCACAAGCCGCTGGGCTGTCCAAGGCGCAAACCAAAAAGCGCGTGCTACAGATCGCACAGCCGTTGCCCGCCGCTGCTCGGAGTCTTCAGGCGACGCAGCCATTTGCCGGGCGGCCACTCATCAACAAGATGGTTGAATTGATGGATCAGCGCACCGCATCGACCATCCGCAGGCTGACCGAAGGTGAGCCGCTCACCCAAGTGGATGACGAAGAAACGTGAGCTTTCAAATGGGCGAGGCGACGTGAACCGATCTATCAAAATACCGCAATTGTCAGCAAAACACAGCTACAGACGTCAAGTTTGGTTGGTGGCTCATATACTGCGTTGAGTTTTGGGTCGCCAACCCACCACCAATACTCAAAATCCCAACCCTTATCCGGTTGGGATTTTTTTTTGGGGTTTACTAATAAAAACAAATACTTACGCTCGTGCCCTCGCGAGCGTTCTCCAGGCTGAGTCTATATAAATCAATAACTTACGAGTGTCCGGTTGTAACCAGCAAGCGTTCTCTTTCGAGAACTGAAACGGAAAAACAACGATCGAAGTCCGCAAGGTACGCGGGGGGTAGGTGTTGGCCGGGGGCATATCACTGCACAGCCGTGCGTCGTTTGTACTAACATTGAGTGGTCGTATATTTTTGGAGTTCCTCCATGCCCCCCGCTAGTGCAAGCCCCCGCTCCGCACGCCTCGGTCTGCGTGCTACCCCAGAACAGGAGACCGTGCTGCGCCGTGCGGCCGAAGTGGCCCACAAGTCTTTGACCGACTTTATTCTTGATGCCGCCTACCAAGCTGCGGAACAGACTTTGCTCGATCAGCGCCTGTTCATGGTTTCTGGTAGCCAATACCAAGCGCTTCTGGACATGCTGGACCGCCCGGAATCGGACAACCCCGGGTTGGTCCATCTGTTTGCTCGGCAACCTGTGTGGGCGGGTAAGTGAACATTTTGGCCCCCCAAGCGCTGGGGGCGTCGCACCGCCTGGAAGAGTTTGACTGCGGAAAACCTGCGCTCACGCAATGGCTACTGCATCATGCCCGTCAAGCGCAAGGCAGCGGCTCGGCGCGCACCTTCGTGGCCTGTGACAAGGATCGCGTCGCTGGGTACTACAGCTTGACGGTCGGCCAGATCGACACAATGGAAGCCCCGGAGCGAATTCGGCGTGGCATGGGGCAGTATCCGATCCCGCTGGTCATTTTGGCCAGGCTTGCTGTGGATCTGGACTACCAGAAGCGCGGGCTGGGCTTCAGTTTGTTGCAGGACGCTATTCAACGCACGGTCGGCATTGCCGATCAGGCAGGTATCCGGGCGCTGCTGACTCACCCCATCGATGCCGAGGCGGATGCTTTTTATCGGCGTTTCGGTTTTGAGTCCACGCCAACACACGATCGGCAGCTGATCCTGTTGTTGAAGGACGCGCGCCGCTTGATGCAGGCGATCAATCCGGCCCAGTCAAACTGACACGATGCACCACGAAATTCAATCACGAAGTTGAGCTTGGCCAGCTCCACGGGCTCGACACCACACCATAGCGCGATGGCATCGTCGATCCGGATATGGTCGGTCTGATCCCAGTAACGCAGGCAGTGGTTGAAAGTGGTGGGGGTGGGAATTGTTGGTGGGTCCTGGCTGCTTACTGGCGGGTGCTGAATGTCCAGGGGTTGATCAACTCGATACCGCAGCCCTCATAGTCGCTGGTATTGCGGGTCGCCACTGTGGCCTCGCGGGCGCGGGCAATCGCGGCGATCTGGCAGTCAAACTGGCTGATCGGCCGGCTCGCAGCGCGGCGTTCAGCAGTGATGGCGGCGTAGGCCCGCGCTGCGGGGCGATCAAACGGCAGGATACGGTCGCGGAAGTCTTCTTCGAGCAGGCCCTCGATGGCGGTGGAAAGCGCGTTGCGGCGCTTGCCCGCAGGAAGGATAGCCACGCCGTGCCGCAGTTCTGCCTCGCCGACCGTGGTGAAGTAGACCTTGGCGCCGTCCTGGGCGGCCAGCCACCGCTCGACCTGTTTCGCCGGGTCCGGCCGCAGGAGTTCAGAGAGGACGTTGGTGTCCAGGATGATCATCGAGGCTGGCGGCCGAGTTGCGGGGGCTCGCGCATCGGCTCTCGCGCGGGCAGTTCAAGATCGGCGCGCGCTCCCGGAGAGACGCGGGCGCGGATGGCCGCGGCCAAGTCGCGTGGTGAGGTGGTATCGCTCATGACCCGGCGAAGGATGTCGCGGGCCTCCTCCTCCATCGAGCGGCCGTGCTCGGCGGCGCGCACGCGCAGCCGCTGCTTGATCTCGTCATCGAGGTTGCGGATAGTGATGCTGGCCATGGCGGCGCTCCGGGGTTGCAACAGGCTTGAATTGTAATCGATGATTGCAGTGCTATCAATGAACGCGTCGCGGATCAACCCATCGGGTCGCCCGCCGCAAAAACTCTCCCGCATGGTCAGCGTGTGAACGTGGGGCCCTTGCAGCGAAAATGTCGACGATGACCAACAAAAAGAAAATCGCCGTCGATCTGCAGTCTGCTCTGTCTGGGCAGAGCCCACTGAGCATTGACCTGTACGTTGAAGTTCTGGCCGACTATGAGGACGAACTCAAAGCGTCGCTGGACAAGGACGCCGATGACGCCCTGCTGTGCATGCTGGCCGACGACGGCGATGTCGCGATGATGGTCATCGACTGGGACGGCAGCATCTACCGGAACGAAAACGCGCTGAAGAAGCTGCAGGCCATGTGGAGGCAGAGCTTCGACACCAATGTGCAGACCCTCGTGCCCATACTCAGCGATCACATCAGCCAGAAGAACCTTGGGGTGGCGGGCACCAAATGGCTGCCCGCATCCACCGATTGAAGTCCGCTGACGAACGGCGGCCCTGTTTACGAATTGAATTCGGCCACTACCCCTTGCTGGGCACTGATCGCAACTTGCGTTTAGCCAACGACAAGGCGCCAGACGTCACGATGAAGAAGCTGACTGGCGAGGGGTAATCCGACCATGGCTGCTAAGTTCGCTGAACCGAAAGGTAGCTCGCCGCAGAGCGATCCTGTTCGCGCCAGGCAAGCCGAAAGCAGTTCGCAGGGAATACTATAAAGCACGTACTTGTTTACGATCATCGACATTTTCATATGATGTCGGCATGATCTCAACCCGCTCGAATCTAGCGCTCGAACTTCTTCAAAAGAAGGGGATGGTTCGTGCGCATGAGCTCGCCCGGATCGGTGTCGCGGGTGAAACGCTCCAGCAACTTCTGCGCAGTGGCGCCCTGGTCAGGATCAGTCGGGGCCTCTATGCGGCACCAGACAGAGCGCTGAACGAGCATGATCAGCTGGCACAGCTGGCGATCAAATACCCCCACATGGTGTTTTGTCTGCTGACCGCGCTCCAGATCCACGGGCTGACCACGCAGGCTCCGCACGAAGTCTGGGTGGCGATCTCACCTAACGCCAGGGCGCCGCAGGTGAGCTATCCGCCGCTTCGCATCGTTCGGCTTTCTGATCCGGGCCTGCAGGTCTTGCCGATATCGCTCGACGGTGTTGTCCGTATTTCCGTGACCTCGGTCGCCAAGACCGTCGCGGACTGCTTCAAGTTCCGCAACAAGATCGGACTGGACATCGCGCTGGAGGCGCTCAGGGATGCCTGGCGGCAGAAAAAGGTCACCATGGATGAACTGTGGGAGTCGGCCCAGCTTTGCCGGGTGGCAAACGTCATGCGCCCCTACCTGGAGAGCCTGGCATGACGACGCGCAATCCAGCCGCGTCCGTGCGTGCGCGACTGCTCAACAAGGCGCGGGCCGACGGTGTGGACTTTCAGTTATTGCTCACCCGCTACGGTCTGGAGCGATTGCTGTGTCGGCTGAGCGTCTCGCCTGAGCGGGACAATTTTGCGGAGCCGGCGCTCTCTAAATCCCGTACATTAAAACTTTCTTTGGCATTGCAAAATCACAATAAATTATGCTTTAATTAAAACCGACGAATCAAAGCGCGCTTTCAATGACGCGAACCACTGGCACCTACACCGTCACGACCGCGCTGGGTGAGTCGGTCCGTGCCTTCGTGCCGCAACCGTTGCCCCCGGCCGACCCGGTACTGGCGTCGGCCAGCTTTGTCAACTTGAACCGGCAGGCCGGGCTGGCGTTGGCGCGCCTGGCGGGCGTGTCGGGCCTGGTGCCGTCGGTGGAATGGCTGCTCTACAGCGCAATCCGCAAGGAAGCGCTGCTCACCTCGCAGATCGAGGGCTCGCAGGCCACCCTGACCGATCTGTTTAATGACGAGGCAGGCCTGAAGGTCAGCAACACCGACGACGTCGAGGAGGTCACCAACTACCTGCGCGCGTTCCGCTGGGTACGGGGACAGTTGCGCGACCCGCAGGGCTTGCCGATCAGCGTTCGCCTGCTGTGCGAGGCGCATCGGCTGCTGCTCGATGGGGCGCGCGGCGCCGGCAAGCAGCCTGGGGAACTGCGCCGCTCGCAGAACTGGATCGGCGGCACACGCCCGGGCAACGCCATGTTCGTGCCCCCTCCGCCGCAGCAGGTGGCCGATTTGCTCACGGATCTGGAGCGGTTCATTCACGCCGCCGACGCTGATCTGCCGCCGCTCGTCAGGGTCGCTCTGATTCACGCCCAGTTCGAAACCATCCACCCCTTTCTGGATGGCAACGGGCGCATCGGACGCCTGCTGATCGCCGCACTGATGGAGCACTGGGGGCAATTGCGAGAGCCGCTGATGTATTTGAGCGGTTACCTCAAGCGGCATCAGGCCGAGTACTACCGGCGCTTGTCTGCCATCCGCACCGGCGGGGACTGGGAGGGTTGGGTGTCCTTCTTCCTGGAAGGCGTGGCTGCGGCATGTGCGGATGCCGAGCGCAGCATCATCGACGTGGCCAGTCTCATTACGGCTGATCGCAAGCGACTGCTGGAGTCGGCCAAGGCCGGGCCGATCAGTTACCGGCTGTTCGAACTGCTGCCGGTGATGCCGCGCTTCAACGTCGAGCATGTGCGCCGGCGGCTGGACACGACGTTTCCAACCGCCAGCGCCGCCGTCAAACTTCTTGAAGATGTCGGCATCGTGGGCGAACTGACCGGCCAAAAGAAGAACCGCATCTACAGCTACCAGGCCTACGTGGAGTTGCTCTCCCGGTGACGGGAGCCCGCGGGCCCGCCGCAGCCCGCGCCAGTGCTCATTGGCTCGGGAAGCCAGTCGGCACATGGTCAACCGTCCGCCACCATCAAAAGCAAGGGGTCTCAGATGGGGCCCTTTGCTTTTGGACGCGACCTTGCGCAGGAATCAAAACCGCGTCCGGAACGGACGCCGCGGTCTGCAAGGCCGATTCCCGACGTGCGGATCATCGATTTCGTCGACACCGGCTACCGGGCGCTGCTGCGGATGTGGGACAAGCGCCAGCGCGGCTACCGGGCGATGGGGTACCGCGTCAAGGCGCAGCGCAAGCTTGGCGAAATCAGCGAAGTTTGCTCCGACACAATGGCTTAGCTGCGATTGTTTGGAGAGAAACGAGCGATATCGGTGCCAGCTCGACACCTGTCTTCTTTGTCGCAATAATTGCGACAAATTGACCCCTATGTGCGACAATTGGTTCATCTGATCGCAAAGGGGCTCCCATGTCTGAACGCATCAACGCTCGTCTGTCGAAACCCTTGGCTGAATTCGTGGAGCGAATGGTCGGTGAAGCGGGTCTTTACGAAACGCCCAGCGAATACGTACGCGACCTGATCCGACGTGACATGGAACGGCGTGCCGGCCAGTTTGTGCAGAATGCCATCCTTGCCGGTTACCGAGACGTGGCTGCAGGCCGGGTCTTTGCCTCCAGCGGCGACTTCAAGGCCGACATGGCGGTGCTCGACCGCAAGGAAGCCGATGGCTGGCAATGATGTCCCGTCACCCGCAACGTTCCTGCTGACTCGGAATTCGGCGCTGGATTTACGCTGTATCCACGCGCGGTCACGCCGTGAATGGGGCGTAAACGCTGCCGACCAGTACATTGCCGATCTGTACGCTGCGATGGGCACTGCGGCCGCCAATCCGGAGAAGGGGCGCTTGCGGCAGTACCGATCGGCGCCGTTTCTGATGATTCCGGCGCGACAGCGCTTTGTCATCTACGACCTCGTGCCGCAAGGCATCGCGGTGCTGGCCATTCAGCACCAGGTGCGTGACATCGAAACGCTGATTGTGGAACTGACCCCTGCTTTCGTGACCGAAGTGGAGCGTTTGAAGCGACAGGTCTGATGCATTCCGGCTGCGCCAACCCGCAGCAGCCCGCGCCATCGCTCATTGGCTCGGGAAGCCGGCCTGCATGCGCCGTAGTCAGCGCGCTACCCGGTGACGTTCGGTGACATGCCAGCACCGACCTAGGGTAGCTTTGTCACCGATACAACTACTCAGTGGCTAATGAAATTGCGTAGCCGTTTCGCTGCAGCAGCGCACACCGCTGCGCCTCGGCGAGGTCAGCTTCAACCATTTCTTTGCACATTTGCTGAACCGTAATTTCGGGTATCCAGCCAAGCTTGGTTTTGGCTTTGGTTGGGTCGCCCAGCAGTGTTTCCACCTCGGTAGGACGGAAGTACCGGGGGTCAACCTGAACGACCACCTGGCCGGGCTTCATTGCGGGTGCTTTGTTGCCTTCCACCGCTTCAACCACCGCCACCTCGTCAACACCCTGGCCTTCAAAGCGCAGCCGTACGCCGAGCTCTTGAGCGCTCCAGGCAATGAACTGACGAACGCTGTGCTGCACGCCCGTGGCAATGACGAAGTCATCGGGCGTTTCTTGCTGCAGCATTAGCCATTGCATGCGTACGTAGTCGCGCGCGTGCCCCCAGTCGCGTAGCGCATTCAAATTGCCCATGTACAGACAGGTGTCCAGGCCTTGGGCAATATTTGCGAGACCCCGGGTAATTTTTCGGGTAACAAACGTTTCCCCCCGGCGCGGGCTTTCATGGTTGAACAACACGCCGTTGCAGGCGTACAGGCCGTACGCCTCGCGATAATTCACCGTAATCCAGTAGGCATACATCTTTGCCACGGCATACGGGCTTCTGGGGTAAAACGGCGTGGTTTCTTTTTGCGGCACTTCCTGCACCAGACCATACAACTCGCTGGTCGAGGCCTGATAAAACCGGGTTTTCTTTTCAAGCCCCAGAATGCGAATGGCCTCAAGCAGTCGTACCGTGCCAAGTGCATCAACATCGGCCGTATATTCGGGCGATTCAAAGCTTACCGCCACATGGCTCATGGCCCCCAGGTTGTAAATTTCATCAGGCTGGGTTTGCTGAACAATGCGAATCAAATTGCTCGTGTCGCTTAAATCGCCGTAGTGCAGGCGAAACCGCGCGTTATCCACATGCGGGTCTTGGTAGATATGGTCAACCCGTTGGGTGTTGAACGAACTGGCCCGGCGTTTGACGCCGTGGACCGTATAGCCCTTTTCCAGCAGAAACTCAGCCAGGTAAGAGCCGTCTTGCCCGGTAATGCCAGTGATGAGTGCAACTTTGCCAGTGTGTGCCATGGGGTGTGGGATAGGAGTGTTGAACCGCTTCGGGGATTGCGGTGGAGTGGGTTGAATGATAGCCGCAATGGCCGCAACCTGGTTTCCGCATCCAGCCGTTCAGCGGCGCCAGCACGTAGTCGCCAAGCCCCGCCCACCGCTCAGCTGTGGGACTGATACTTTGCGATGCGAGTCGATAAAGACTACATTCGGGCTAAGCAGGATCGCCTCACAGAACAAATAATCACCATGCCCGCTTCCACACACATCCTTGTTACCGGCGGAGCGGGCTACATTGGCTCGCACACCGCTCTGGCGCTACTCCAGGCCGGGTTCGATGTCACAGTGATCGACAACCTGTCCAACAGTTCCGACGAATCGTTGAAGCGCGTCGCGCGTATTGCTGGGAAGGCGCCGCGCTTCGTCAAGGCCGACATCCGCGATCGCGAGCAACTGAATGCAGTGTTTGGGATGCAGCCGGTGAACGCGGTCATTCATTTCGCCGGCTTGAAGGCGGTAGGCGAAAGTGTGCAGGTACCGCTTCGCTATTACGACAACAATGTGGCCGGCACACTAAGGCTGTGCGAAGCCATGGCCGAGCACGGTGTGTTTACGCTGGTATTCAGCTCGTCAGCAACCGTGTATGGCGACCCAGCCACAGTGCCAATTCGGGAAGATCAGCCGCTTGGTACACCCACGAACCCTTATGGGCGATCGAAGCTGATGATCGAGCAGATGCTTACGGATTTGGCTGCGTCGGATGCGCGCTGGCACGTGGCGCTGCTGCGCTATTTCAATCCGGTGGGGGCCCACGAAAGCGGTTTGATGGGTGAAGACCCCAACGGTATTCCGAATAATTTGCTGCCTTACATCGCACAGGTAGCCGCCGGCAAACTGCGCGAGCTGTCGGTGTTCGGAAACGACTATCCGACAGCCGATGGCACCGGCGTGCGCGACTACATTCATGTGGTGGACCTCGCCGAAGGGCATCTCAGCGCGTTGAACGCGCTCAAGGCTCGGCCGGGTGTGAGCGTATGGAACCTGGGAACGGGGCAGGGCTACAGCGTGCTGGAAATGATTCGAGCGTTCGAATTGGCCAGCGGTAAGACGATTCCTTTTCGTATTGCGCCGCGCCGTGCGGGCGACATTGCGATGTGTTTTGCCGATGCGTCACGCGCAGAAATCGAGCTGGGCTGGCGGGCAAGGCGCAGGTTGAAAGCCATGATGGAGGACACGTGGCGGTGGCAGGCGGGGAATCCAGAGGGCTATCGAACGAAGCCATGACCTACTACAACATCGTCACCATTGAAGGGGACGGCATCGGCCCCGAAGTCTGCCGGGCAGCTGTGCGTGTCCTCACCGAAGCCTGCGGCACCGACCGGTTGCGCTTCATCGCCCATGAGGGCGGGGCCACCCACTATGCTCGCAGCGGCGACGTGCTTCCGGCTGACACTTACGAAGCCTGCCGCTCGGCTCATGCCATCTTGCATGGCGCGGCCGGCCTGCCTGGCATCACCTACCCCGACGGCACCGAGGTTGGAAACGATCTGCACCTGCAACTTCGCTTCAAGCTCGACCTGTACGCCAACGTGCGGCCCATTCGGTTGGTTCGCGGCGTCAAGTCAACGCTAGCGGATTGGCAGCCGGGTCAGATTGACTACGTGATCATTCGCGAAAACACCGAGGGTCTGTACGCAAGCCGGGGCGCAGGGGTGAATCTGCGTAGCGAGGTGGTCACCGACACGCTGGTGATGACACGCAAGGGCGTCGAACGGGTGGCGCGCTTTGCGTTTCAGTTGGCGCGCCAGCGATCGGGGGCGCCGCGCGACGGGCGCCGTCGCGTCACCGTGTGCGACAAGGCCAACATTCTTCGCAGTTATGCTTTTTTTCGCGCGGTGTGCGCCGAGGTAGCGGAGCAATTTCCTGATGTGGAAATTGATTACGCCTATGCCGACGCCATCACCGTCCACATGCTGAAGCGCCCCGATTTTTACGACGTGATCGTTGCTGAAAACATGTTCGGCGACATTCTGTCGGACCTGGGTGCGGGCACCATCGGTGGGCTAGGAATGGCGCCTTCGGCCGAACTGGGCGACGAGCGGGGGCTGTTTCAGGGAGCACACGGCTCGGCGCCCGATATCGCCGGGCTTGATGCGGCCAGTCCGCTAGCCACCATTTTGTCGGGCGCGATGATGCTGCGATGGCTGGGCGAGCAGCATCACGACCTCGCGTTGCGCGAGGCGGCTGGCCGAATTGAGTACGCTGTGGAGGCGGTGCTGGCGAAAGGCGATGTGGTGCCGGCGGATCAGGGCGGCAGCGCGCGATGCTCTGAAGTGACTGATGCGGTATGCCGGCAGATGGGCTGATTCGGTGATCCGACGAACGCGCCAGGGGGCGGTTTGCTGAGTCCGGCTGGCGTGTCACGACCATGGGGAAATCACGGGCACGACCTTGCGACCGTGTCGCCGATAGATGTGAAAGTCTCGGTCGAGCGTGAGAACGCGACAAGGCTCAAACAGTTCCGACATCCGAAGCAGGCACGCGTCTGCCAGCGAGGCTGGCACGTTGTCGTAGCGTTCGAACAGCGCGCGAACCGATGCGATCTGCTCGCCCAGCGGTAGGCCGATACGCACCACACCGCGCTCCAGAAAGGCGAGCGCACTTGCCGGATTAAACCCCTGACGCGCGAGCAGAAAACACGTTTCGGCCACGACCGCTTCGCAGGTGAGCAATGGGCCCGTGTGGCGGCTGAATTGCTCCCGAGCCCAGGTGTGGTGATTATCGCTTCGACACAGCAACGCAACCCATGGGCCCGTGTCGAGGATCAGGTTCATCAGCGAAGGCCAAAGCCCGCAAGATGGTCTGGATTGCTCGATAGATCAGCGGGTCCGCCTTCGAAGCATCCCACCAGGTCCATGACGGAATCCAGGGAACTGCCAGCGTCCGATTTCGCGGTGGACTGCCGAATGTAAGCCGCCAGTGCCTGCCGGACCACCTCAGACTTGCTAAGGTGCTCTCGGCGGGCGAGTGCGGCAAGCTGTTCGTCCAGCTGCTCCGGCAACTTTACGGTGAGGGTGTTCATAGCGAATTGGTATTACCAACGGTCTATGGATATTACCAGCATCTCGCGCGGATTTTGTCATTGCGACACCGCATGGCGGTGGCTGGGACCGTGGAGACAAATGTTTCCCGGGCGCCAGACCTAAACCCCACCACCCGGCACCCTCACAAACCCCTCCATCAGCACTCTGGCGCTTCGACTCATAATCGCCTTCTTCACCACCCACTCGCCGCCTTCCTGGCTGGCCTCTGCGCCCACCCGCAGCGTGCCGGACGGATGGCCAAAGCGCACCGACTGTCGCTGACCACCGCCCGCGGCAAGGTTCACCAACGTGCCCGGTATGGCGGCCGCAGTGCCGATGGCCACCGCAGCCGTGCCCATCATCGCGTGATGCAGCTTTCCCATTGAGAGCGCACGAACCAGCAGATCGATGTCTTGTGCTGCCACGGCTTTGCCGCTGGAGGCGGTGTAGCTTTTTGGCGGCGCGACGAACGCCACCTTGGGCGTGTGCTGACGGCGTGCGGCTTCACTGAGTTCGCGGATCAGACCCATACGAATGGCACCGTGCGCGCGAATGGTTTCGAACATGGCCAACATGCTGGCGTTGCCGTTAACGGCATCTTGCAGCTCAGTGCCCGTAAGGCCTACCGCATCGGCATTGATTAAGATGGTGGGAATGCCGGCGTTGATCATGGTGGCCTTTAAGGTGCCTACGCCGGGCACCTCGAGATTGTCGACCAGATTGCCGGTGGGGAACATTGCGCCGCCCGCGCCTTCTTCTTCGGCAGCGGGGTCCATGAACTCAAGCTGCACTTCAGCGGCCGGGAAGGTAACGCCGTCAAGCTCAAAGTCGCCGGTTTCCTGCACCTGGCCCTCGGTGATGGGCACATGGGCAATGATGGTCTTGCCGATGTTTGCCTGCCAGATGCGAACCACGGCCACGCCGTTGTGGGGCACGCGTGTTGGATCAACCAGCCCGTTTGAGATGGAAAACGGGCCCACCGCCGCGGACAGATTGCCGCAGTTGCCCGACCAGTCAACAAATGCCGAATCGATGGACACCTGGCCAAACAGGTAATCGATGTCGTGATCAGCGCGGCTGCTTTTGGACAGAATCACCGTTTTACTGGTGCTGGAGGTGGCGCCGCCCATGCCGTCAATCTGCTTGCCGTACGGGTCGGGGCTGCCGATGACTCGCATCAGTAAACGATCACGGGCCTCACCCGGCGACTGCGCAGCAACGGGCAGATCATTCAGGCGAAAAAACACGCCCTTGCTGGTGCCGCCACGCATGTACGTGGCGGGAATACGAATTTGAGGGGCGTGGTGCGGATGGGCCATGACAGGGTGTCCTTGCGGGGGCCGAATAACAATCAGGCGGCTTGACCGGCTTCCAGAAAATCTTGCGCGAAGCGCTGTAATACGCCGCCCGCCTCATAAATGGAAACCTCTTCAGCGGTATCCAGGCGGCAGGTGACAGGCGCTTGCACAGTGTCGCCATTGCGACGCCGAATAACCAGCGTCAGCGTGGCGCGCGGTGTGCGCTCGCCAATCACGTCAAAGGTTTCGGTGCCATCAATGCCCAGCGACAGACGGGTGGTGCCGGGCTTGAACTCAAGCGGAAGCACACCCATGCCAATGAGATTGGTGCGGTGAATGCGCTCAAAGCCTTCGGCCACAATGGCCTCGACGCCCGCAAGCCGTACGCCTTTGGCCGCCCAGTCACGCGAAGAGCCCTGACCATAATCAGCCCCGGCAATGATGATGAGCGGCTGACCACGATTCATGTAGGTTTCGATGGCTTCCCACATGCGCATCACCTTGCCCTCGGGCTCAACGCGTGCCAGCGATCCTTTTTTCACCTTGCCATCGATGACAGCCATTTCGTTGAGCAGCGTGGGATTGGCAAACGTCGCGCGAAGCGCGGTGAGGTGGTCGCCCCGGTGGGTGGCGTATGAGTTGTAGTCTTCCTCGGGCAGACCCATTTTCTTCAGGTATTCACCGGCTGCGCTGTCGGGAAGAATGGCATTGGACGGCGACAGGTGATCGGTGGTGATGTTATCGCCCAGTACCGCGAGCGGACGAAGCCCCCGAAGCGTGCGCTCGCCGGCCAGCGCGCCTTCCCAGTAAGGGGGCCGCCGAATGTAGGTGGACTGCGGGCGCCAGCTGTAAAGCGGTGACACCTTCTGGTTGTCGTCGCGACGGATGTCAAACATTTGCGTGTACACGCGGCGGAACTGCTCAGGCTTGACTGCCGCGCGCATCACTGCATCAATTTCTTCATCACTGGGCCAGAGATCTTTCAGACGAATTTCACGGCCATCATGAACGGTGAACACGTCTTTTTCGATATCGAACCGGATGGTGCCCGCAAGGGCGTAGGCCACCACCAGCGGTGGTGAGGCAAGGAATGCCTGCTTGGCATACGGATGGATACGCCCGTCAAAGTTTCGATTGCCCGACAGCACTGCAGTGGCGTAAAGATCGCGATCGATGATTTCCTGCTGGATTTTGGGGTCAAGCGCACCGGACATGCCGTTGCAGGTGGTGCAGGCAAAGGCCACCACGCCAAAGCCCAGTTTTTCAAGCTCGGGCATGAGACCCGACTCGCGCAGATATTCGGCGCCCACCCGCGAGCCAGGCGCAAGCGACGTTTTAACCCAGGTCTTACGTTGCAGCCCCAGGCGGTTGGCGTTGCGGGCCAGCAGCGCTGCAGCAATGACGTTGCGCGGGTTGCTGGTGTTGGTGCAACTGGTAATGGCTGCAATGATGACCGCGCCATCAGGCATCTGGCCTGGCACTTCCTGCCATGGGGCTGCGATGCCCTTGGCGGCCAGGTCGGCCGTGGCCACGCGTGCGTGCGGGTTGGAGGGCCCCGCCACGTTGCGCACCACGGTGGACAGATCAAATTGAAGCGTACGCTCGTATTGCGCGTGGGCCAGGCTGTCGGCCCAGAGCCCAGCGGTTTTCGCATAGGTTTCAACCAGCTTTACCTGCGTGTCGTCGCGGCCGGTGAGCTTCAGGTAATCGATGGTTTGCCCATCGATAAAGAACATGGCTGCCGTGGCGCCGTATTCGGGCGCCATGTTGGAGATGGTGGCGCGATCGCCCAGCGAAAGCGCTGCTGCACCTTCGCCGTGAAACTCAAGATAGGCGCCCACCACTTTTTGTTTGCGCAGAAATTCGGTAAGCGCAAGCACCACGTCGGTGGCCATGATGCCCGGGGCCGGCCTGCCGGTAAGTTCAACGCCGATGATGTCGGGCAGCCGCATCCACGAGGCACGGCCCAGCATCACGTTTTCGGCTTCCAATCCGCCCACACCGATGGCAATGACGCCCAGCGCGTCAACATGGGGCGTGTGGCTGTCGGTGCCGACGCATGTGTCGGGGAAAGCCACGCCGTCATGCACCTGAATGACCGGCGACATTTTCTCCAGATTGATCTGGTGCATGATGCCGTTGCCCGGGGGAATGACGTCGACGTTTTTGAACGCAAGCCGCGTCCAGTCGATGAAATGGAAGCGGTCTTCGTTGCGCCGATCTTCAATGGCGCGGTTCTTTTCAAAGGCCTGCGGATCGTAGCCACCGCACTCGACAGCAAGCGAGTGATCCACAACAAGCTGCACGGGCACCACCGGGTTCACCTGGGCCGGGTCGCCCCCCTGGTCGGCGATGGCATCGCGCAGGCCGGCAAGGTCAACCAATGCGGTTTGACCAAGAATGTCATGGCAGACCACGCGCGCCGGATACCAGGGGAAGTCGAGGTCGCGCTTGCGATCAATGAGCTGCCTGAGCGAGTCGGTGAGCGTGGCAGGAGCGCAGCGGCGGACCAGGTTTTCGGCCAGTACACGCGAGGTGTAGGGCAGGGTGTCCCAGGCGCCGGGCGCGATGTGATTGACGGCGGCACGGGCGTCGAAGTACTCGAGCGAGGTGCCGGGCAGGCGGGTGCGGTATTGAGTATTCATGGGCTGATAGTTTAGCGAACGACCCTGACGCGAAGCTTATCGGTGCGCAGCCCGATGCTTTTCAACCCCACTCTTCGCGCAGCAGTTCCAAGCGCTCAAACACCACACGGTCGCTGACCACAAACAGGTCGGCGTCGCCCCCCAGGGCTTCATGACTGACCCAATGCCAGGACGGAATGGTGAACACATCATTGGGGCCCCACTCGAATTCGGCATCACCGATGCGCGACCGGCCATGCCCTGATACCACCAGGCACATCGACGTGTAAGCGCCGCGGCGTGTGCGCGTGCGGGAGCCCGCGTCGAGCCGCATCGCGTAGCAGTCAAGCGTTGGCATCACGGCACCGCCGGTGGCGGGGTTCACATAGCGAAGGGTGCAGGCGCCGTCGGCACCTGGCGCGGTGGCGGCCAGCGTCTGACGGGTGGCCTCGCCCGGATAGTGGAACTTGGGCGAGCAGCCGGGCACGGTGGCGGCCTCGGGCGAGGTCAGCCCCGCGGCCTGCCAGACGCGCTCTTCACCGGCATCCACTTTCCAGAAGTCATCGTCGGAAGGATTGCCCGCCTCGAAGAAGTGTGCATTGAGTGCGCACAGCAGGGAGAGATCATGAGCGTGCTCGCGGGGAGAGGACCAGACAGCCGATGGTGCGGGATTTTCAGTGGCGCTCGCAGCGGGTGTCAACACGGGAGGGTCCGATTCGGGAGCCTTGGACGCAGGGTAAGCGAACTGCCACTACCGGAACGGATTGACGATTCGTAACGTTCGCTGAAAAGCCCGCCCGTGCTGCATATCTTCTGAGTAAAGCGTTCGCGCCTGAGCATCCAGCGCGGCGGAAACGATCATGGCATCGTAGAGCGACAGACGGTGCCTGGCGCATAGATCAATTCCCCGCTCATGGATGGCCTCGGTAAGCGGAATGACCCGGCATACCGCGCGCAGGGTGGCGAGCATCTCTTTCACCTGAGAGATCGGGAGTAAAAGATTTCTCAGGGCGACCGACGCAAACTCGTTCAGTACCTGAACACTGATGATGCCGCCCGCCTCGATTAAAGACTCAGCCCGATCAGCCTTGCGCGGGTCGTCTGAAAGCAGATACAGCAGCACATTGGTATCAATGAACGGCTCATTAGCGCTCATTTGACTCAAACCGATCGAAACGGAATGTGGCGGGCAGGCTTCCCCGGTACTTTCGCAGCCGCTGAAGCAGTTCGCGACGCCCTGGCATTTTGGCGACTTCGAGGGTTCTGCGGTTGGCGAGATGGAGTTCGATCTGGTCGCCTTCCTTCAGCTCCAGCGCACGAACCACTGAGGCCGGAAGGCGGACCGCGAGGCTGTTACCCCATTTAGAGACCTGCATTGCTGACTCTCTGGATATACGTATGCTTAAAGTATATCCGGCGCCTGCAGGCGTGGCGAGGCGAAGCCCGCGTTAGCTGGAAAGTTCTAACGCCAGCTTGCGTAATGCGGGCTTATCAGGTTTACCCACAGCTGTTTTGGGCAACGCTTCCAGCTGGCGGACATGCGCGGGCAATTTGTAGCGCGTAAGGCGCGCAGCAAGGTGCTCCAACAACGCGTCAGTGTTCAACGCGGGCGAGCGCGCCACCACGTACGCCACCAACGCCTCACCCCGATAGCTGTCAGGAATGCCCACCACCGAGGCCTCCTGCACCTCTGGATGCGTCAGTAGCGCTTCTTCAACCTCGCGCGGATACACATTGAAGCCACCCACGATCACCATGTCTTTTTTTCGGTCGCGGATGAACAGATAGCCGTCTTCGTCAAACTCGCCGATGTCGCCGGTGTACAGCCAGCCGTCGCGCAGCGCGCTGGCGGTTTCCTCTGGCAATCCGCGGTAGCCCTGCATGATCTGCGGGCCGCGTGCGCGGATTTCGCCGCTGGTACCGGGCGGCAACACGCTTGAACCCGATTCAAGATCAACAATCTGAATATCGGTGCGTGGCAGGGCAACGCCGACCGACCCCGGCTTACGCACGCCATTCACCGGGTTGTAGCTGAGCACGGGACCGGCCTCGCTCTGACCGTAGCCTTCGACCACCGTGCATCCGGTGGCCTGTTGCCAGCGCTCGAGCACCGCCACCGGCAGGGCCGATGCCCCTGAATAGCACAAGCGCAGCGACTGCAGCCTTGCCGATGCGAAGCCCTCGTGGGCCATGAGCCCGGTGAACAGCGTGGGGCTGCCCGAGAACAGCGTGATCTGATGACGCGCGATGGCCTCGAACACCCACTCAGGGCGGTAGCGCGGCAGGATCACCAGTGTGCCTCGGCAATACA
>Ga0194118_10003483_pt1 | contig 18277 bp, 13 predicted proteins | sample TA2MahsurfametaG_2_FD_148662 | JGI IMG/M metagenome (GOLD analysis project Ga0194118, IMG submission 148662) | Freshwater microbial communities from Lake Tanganyika, Tanzania - TA2015013 Mahale N5 surface | ecosystem: Environmental > Aquatic > Freshwater > Lake | place: Tanzania: Lake...
AGTATTGGTTCACCGGCGCCGGCGGCGACCAGGTGCACGGTTTCCTCTATTACCCGGCTGGATACGACCCGAAGAAGACTTACCCGCTGGTGCAGCTGATGCACGGCGGCCCGCACACGATGAACCGGGACGCGTGGAATTACCGCTGGAACGCGCACGCGCTGGCGGCGCCCGGCTACGTCGTCACCTGGATCAACCGCCACGGCTCGACCGGCTTCGGCGAGAAGTTCGCGCGCAGCATCCTCGGCGCGTGGGGTGACCAGCCGCTGGAGGACATCCTGCGCGGCACCGACCACCTCCTGCGCCAGCTGCCGAACCTCGACCCGAAGCGCGTCGCGGCCGCGGGCGGCAGCTATGGCGGCTATATGGCGGCGTGGGCGGCGGGCCACACCGACCGCTTCGCCTGCCTCATCAACCACGCCGGCGTGAACGACTTCATCACCCAGTACGGCGCGGACGTCACCAGCTACGGCTTCACCCAAGTCCTCGGCGGGCGGCCGTGGGACAACCCCGAGGGGATGCAGCGCAACAACCCCGTCACCTACGCGAAGAACTTCAAGACCCCGATGCTGCTGCTGCACGGCGAGAAGGACTACCGCGTGCCCTACGGCAACGCGACGGCGCTCTACGGCATCTACCAGGCGATGGGCCTGCCCTCGCGGCTGGTGATCTTCCCGGACGAGAACCACTGGATCCTCACCCCGCAGAACTCGATCTACTGGTACTGGGAGGTGCAGAGCTGGCTCGCGCGCTGGATCGGCGGCCAGCCGACGATCGAGAAACCCGTGTTCGCCGCGCCGCCCGCGCGCTGAGCCGGGCGCCGCGAACGCTTAACCCCGCGACGCAAAATCACCCTGTCCGCGGGGGCGCGCCGTCTGCTATCCTAACCCGATGCCCGCAATGATGCCCGCCGCCGTCTGGCACGGCGCCCGCGACCTCCGCTGCACCGCCCACCCCCGGCCGGAGCCCGGCCCGGGAATGGTCCTCATCCGCAACCGCCGCGTCGGCATCTGCGGCTCGGACCTGCATTACCACGAGCACGGCTACTGCGCGGCCTTCGTGCCGGACCGCCCCTTCGTCCTCGGCCACGAGCTGGCCGGGGAGATCGCGGCCGTCGGCGAGGGCGTGACCCGCGTGCGCCCCGGCGAGCGCGTCACCGTCAACCCGGCGCGCTCCTGCCGGGAATGCGAGGACTGCCGGGGCGGGCGGCCGAACCTCTGCCGCCGCACGATTATGCTCGGCAGCGCGAGCACGCGCCCGCCGACCGACGGCGCGATGGCGGAATTCGTCTGCGTCCGCGCCAACCAGTGCCACGCGCTGCCGGCCGCGTTGGACGACGGGCTCGGCGCGCTGATCGAGCCGCTGGCCGTCGCGCTGCACGCGGTGCGTCGCGCGGGCGGCGTGGCCGGCAAGCGGACCCTGGTCGTCGGCGGCGGGACCATCGGCCTGCTCGCCGCCCTCACCGCGCGGGCCTACGGCGCGCCGCTGGTGGCGGTCACGGATGTCGTCGCCAGCCGGCGGGCGCGCGCGCTGCAACTCGGGGCGGACGCGGCCCTGGACCCCCGCGCGCCGGACCTCGCAGCGGAGGCGCGGGCGCGGGCGGAAGACGGCTTCGACGTGGTGCTGGAGGCCTCGGGCGCCCCCGCGGCGCTGCGGCAGGCGTTCGACCTCGTCCGCCCCGGCGGGACGCTGGTCCAGATCGGCACGCTCGGCACACAGGACATCCCCCTGCCCGCAAATCTCCTGATGGTGCGCGAGATCAACTACGTTGGCTCGATGCGCTACGGCCCCGTGTTCGACGAGGCGATCCGCCTGGTGGCATCCGGCCGGGTGAACCTGCGCCCTCTGATCAGCGCCGTGTTCCCGTTGTCGGGCTGCGCCGAGGCGATGGCGGCGGCGGGAGACAGGGAGTCGGGCCTCAAGGTGCAGCTGGAGATCTGACCCCCGGGAGGTCGGGCCCGGCCGTGCCGCGCAGGTGGCGCCGGAACGCCGCGGGCGTGGCGCCGAGCGTCTCCGAGAACGTGATGTTCCGCTCCAGGACACCCGCGTCCGCGGCGAGGCACCTTCCGCGCGCGTGATCGTCTACCTCGCGCTCAAGTCCTGATCCCGACCGGTCGCGGGGCGGCGGCTTTGGGGTTGCGGGCGGCCCGGGATCGCTTCCCGTTACGCACCCTTGCGCGACGGCGGAAACCCCCGCGGTTTTCCGCGGTCGTACCCGGATCCCAAGATGAAGACCTTCCTCCCCGCCCTGCTCCTCGCCAGCCTCGCCGCCACCGCCGCGCCCGCGGCCGCCCCGGGCGATGCGCCCCCGAAACTCGTTTCCCGCACCGGCGGGGGCGGCGGCGGCTGGGCCGACCTCGCGGAGCTCGAGGCCGCGGCAGCCAAGGGCACGCCGCGGGCGCTCGCCGATCTGGGCGAAGTGCTCGTGCGGGGCGACGCCGTGCCGAAGGACGAGGCGCGCGGGCTGGCGCTGCTGGAGCGGGCCGCGCGCGCGGGCCACGGCGGGGCCGCCTTCCGGCTGGCGATGCTGCTTTCCCAGGGCGAAGGCGGGGCGGCGAAGGACCCAGCGCGGGCCCTCGCATACTTTAAGGCGGCCGCCGCCGGCGGCGAGGCGGAGGCCTGCTTCAACCTCGGGGCCGCCCACGCCAACGGCGCCGGCACGCGGCGTAACTACGCCGAGGCCCTCGCCTGGCTGATCACCGCCCGCGAACGCGGCGTCCACGCCGACGCCGAGACCCGCCTCCGCGAACGGCTCCAAGCCCAACCGCGATGGATCGAGACCGGCGAGCGGCGGGCCCGGGAGATCAACGCCGAGCTGAAGGAACGGGCCCTCACCGACTTCCTGCCGCCACCCGCCCCGCTCGACCGCGTGTTCGAACCGTTGCGTCCGCCGGCCGCCAAGGCTCCCTGAGCCGGAAGCCGGCGAGGCCCGGGCGCTTTGCCGGTTGCGGGCCGGGGACGGCGCGGGTTCCGTATTTCCCCGCACCGATGCCGCCGCCCACCTCCCTTTCCCCCGCCACTCCCGGCAGCGCCCCCGTGTTCCAGGCGCGGGGGCTAACGCGTGTCTACGGAGACGGCACCGCGGAGGTGCACGCGCTCGCCGGCATCGACCTCGAGCTCCACGCGGGGGAGCTGATCGTGCTGCTGGGCGCCTCCGGCAGCGGGAAGTCGACGCTGCTCAACCAGCTGGGCGGCCTCGACCAGCCGACCTCCGGGACGCTGCACTACCTTGGCGAGGACCTCGGGGCCTGCGACGAGGCGGCGCTCACGCGGTTCCGCCGCACCGCGGTCGGCTTCGTCTTCCAGTCCTACAACCTGATCCCGAGCCTCACCGCGCGCGAGAACATCGCCCTCATCACGGAGATCTGCGCGGGCCCAATGCGCCCCGAGGAGGCCCTCGCGCTGGTGGGCCTCGGGGACCGGATGGACCACTTCCCCGCGCAGCTCTCCGGCGGCGAGCAGCAGCGCGTCGCCATCGCGCGCGCGATCGCGAAACGGCCGGCGGTGCTCCTCTGCGACGAGCCGACCGGCGCCCTCGACCTGCGGACCGGGATGACCGTGCTGGAGGCCATCGAACGCATCAACCGCGACCTCGGCACCCTCACCGTCATCATCACGCACAACGCGGTCATCGCTGGGATGGCCGACCGGGTGCTCACCCTTTCCGACGGCCGCATCACCGGCGTGCGGGCCAACCCGGAGCGCGCCGCGGTGCGCTCCCTCGCCTGGTAGCCCGCGATGGGGATGCTCGATCGCAAGCTCCTGCGCGACCTGCGCGCGGTGAAGTCGCAGGCGCTCGCCGTGGCGCTGGTGATGGCGTGCGGCCTGGCGATGATGATCATGACGCGCTCGCTGATGCTCTCGCTCGAGACCACGCGGACGGAGTACTACCAGGCGCACCGGTTCGCGGAGGTCTTCGCGCGGCTCAAGCGGGCGCCCGACGCGGTCCGCGCCCAGCTGGCGGCGATCCCGGGCGTCGCGGCGGTGCAGACGGCCATCGCGGTGCAGGTGAGCGTCGACGTGCCCGGCCTCGCGGAACCGGCGGTCGGACTGATCAACTCGCTGCCCGAGCGCGGCGAGGCGGAGCTGAACCGCCTGCACGTGCGGCACGGCCGCCTGCCCGAGGGCGGCGTGGCGACCGGGGAGCTGGCGGTGGGCGAGGCGTTCGCGGAGGCGCACGGCCTGCGGCCCGGCGAGGCGCTCGCGGCGGTGCTCAACGGCGCGCGGCAGGGCTTCCGCCTCAGCGGCGTCGTCCTCTCGCCGGAGTTCGTCTTCGAGGCCCCGCCGGGCGCGGCCCTGCCCGACAACCGCACCTACGGCGTCTTCTGGATGCCCTACCGCGAGCTCGCGACCGCCTTCCAGATGTACGGCGCCTTCAACGCCGTCTCGCTCTCCCTCGCGCCCGGCGCGAGCGAACGCGCGGTGATCGCGGCCGTGGACCGCGTGCTCGCCCCGTACGGCGGACGCGGTGCGCACGGACGCGGCGACCACCCGTCGGACCGGCGCGTGAACGACGAGCTGCGGGTGCTGCAGGGGCTGTCGGTGGCCTTCCCGCTGGTGTTCCTCGGGGTGGCGGCGTTTATGACGCACTCGGTGATGAGCCGGCAGGTGGCGCTGCAGCGCGAGCAGATCGCGATGCTCAAGGCCTGCGGCTTCAGCAACCGCCAAGTGGGCGCGCACTACCTCCGCTTCGCCCTGGTGATCGTCGCCCTCGGCGTGGGCCTCGGGGCCGCGGGCGGCATCGCGCTCGGCGGGGCGCTGGTGGAGATGTACCACCTTTTCTTCCGCTTCCCGCACCTCGAGTTTCTGGTCGACACCCGGGTGCTCTTCGCCGCCGCCGCGGTCAGCGCGCTCGCCGCCCTGCTCGGCGTCGCGGGCGCCGTCCGCCGCGCGGTCCGCCTGCCGCCGGCAGAGGCGATGCGCCCGGAGGCGCCCGCGAGCTTCGCGCCCTCGCTGGTCGAGCGGCTGGGCCTCGGCCGCTGGTGCGGCACCCCGCTGCGGATGGCGTTGCGCAACCTCCAGCGCCGCCCGGGCCGCAGCGCCCTCACCTGCCTCGCCCTCGCGCTCGCGACGGGGATTTTGATCGTCCCAAACGCGTTCCGGGACGGCATCGCACACGTGATCGATTTCCAATGGGACGTGATCCAGCGGCAGACGGTCACGCTCTCGCTGGCGGAACCGCAGTCCGCGCGGGGCCTCGCCGACTTCCGCCACCTCCCGGGCGCGGTCTGGGCCGAGCCGTTCCGCTTCGTGCCGGTCGAGCTCCGCGCGGGGCCCGTAACCCGGCGGCTGCTGCTGCAGGGCTTGCCCGCCCAGGGGACGCTGAGCCGCGTGATCGACGCCCATTCGCGGCAGCTGCGGCTCCCGGAGCGCGGGATCATCCTCTCGGCCAAGCTTGCCGAGGTGCTCGGGGTACGCCCGGGGGACGAGGTGGTCGCGCGGGTACTGGAAGGGCGCGCGCGCGAGGTGGCGGTGCCGGTGGCGGCGCTGGCAGAGGACTTCGCGGGCACGGCCGCCTACATCGAGCTGCACGCGCTCAACCGGCTGCTGCTCGAGGGCGACCGGATCAGCGGGGCGCACGTCGTGGTGGACCGCGCGCGCTGGGCCGAGTTCACCGCCGCGGTGAAGGCCACGCCGCGCCTCGCCGGCTGCGTGATCAAGGACGCGCTGCGCGAGGGTTTCCGCCGCACGACCGCCGAGAGCATCGGGTTGCTCCAGCGGATCTACCTCGTGTTCGCGACCATCGTCGCGTCGGGCATCATCTACAACAGCGCCCGCATCTCCCTCTCGGAACGCGCCCGCGAGCTCGCCACGCTGCGCGTGCTCGGCTTCACCCGCCGCGAGGTCGCCGGGGTGCTCGTCGGGGAACTGGTGGTGCTCACCCTCGCCGCCCTGCCCCTCGGACTGCTGCTCGGGTCCGGGCTGGCCCGCGCGATCCTGACCACGGTGAACACCGAAACGGTCCGCCTGCCGCTCATCCTCACTCCGGCCAACTACGCCTTCGCCGTGCTCGTGGTCGCCGTTGCCTCCGCCGCCTCCGCCCTGCTCGCCGCCCGCAAGGTGGCCGGCCTCAACCTCGCCGCCGCCATCAAGGCGATTGATTAACCGCCCGCCCGGGTCTTCTTCTCTCCTGCCGATGCCCTCGCCCGCCCGTCCCACCAAAGCCCGTCCCGCCTTTGGGCGCCGCATCCTGCCCTGGCTGGGCCTCGCTGCCCTCGCCGGCGCCGTCGCCGTGGGCCTCTGGCCCCGCCCGCTCCCGGTCGAGACCGCGCCCGTCACGCGCGGGCCGCTCGTGGTCACGGTCGATGACGAGGGGATGACCCGTGTTCGCCATCGCCACGTCATCACCAGTCCTGCGGGTGGCCAGCTCCGCCGGATCGACTGGAAGGCCGGCGCGGAGGTCGTCGCGGGGAAGACGGTGCTGGCCGTGCTCGAGGCGGCGCCGGGGGATTTCCTGGACGCCCGCCTGCAAGCCCAGGCCGAGGCGCGGGTGCGCGCCGCCGGCGCCGCGCGCGAGGCCGCCGCCGCCCAGCGGGAACGCGCCGCCGCCGCCGAACGGCTCGCCGCCGCCGAGCTCACCCGCGCCCGCCGGTTGCGCGAGGAACGCGTGATCTCCCCACAGGAACTGGAGGCCGTGCAGTTGCGCGCGGAGGCCTCCGCCCAGGAACTGCGGGCCGCCGGCTTCGCGGTGCAGGTCGCCGCCTTCGAGCTCCAGCAGGCCGAGGCCGTCGCCGCCCGCGGCACTCCGGGCGCGCCGCCCGAGCCACTCGTGATCACCGCGCCGGTCAACGGCCGGATTCTGCGCGTGTTCCAGGAGAGCGCCCGCGTCGTGCCCGCCGGTTTCCCGCTGGTTGAGGTGGGCGACGCCACGGACCTCGAGGTGCGGATCGAGGTGCTGTCCCGCGACGGGGTCGCCGTGCGCCCCGGCGCCCGCGTGCTGCTCGAGCAATGGGGCGGCCCGGAGCAGCTGGAGGCGCGCGTCCGCCTGGTCGAGCCCTCCGCCTTCACCAAGATCTCGGCCCTCGGCGTCGAGGAGCAGCGGGTGTACGTCATCGCCGACCTGACGGATCCGCCGGAACGGCGGCCCACGCTGGGCGACAGCTACCGCGTCGAGGCGCGGATCGTGGTCTGGGAAAATCCCACCGCCCTGCAGGCCCCGGCGGGGGCGCTGTTCCGGCGGCAGGGCGCGACGCAGGCCTATGTCGCCGCTGACGACCGCGCGCGGCTGCGCACAGTGCGCCCCGGCCGCGGTAACGGCCTGCGGACCGAGATCCTCGAGGGCCTGCGCGAGGGCGAGCAGGTCATCGTCTACCCGGGCGACCAGGTCGCTGAGGGGCGCGCGGTACGTGGCCTCACGGTGACTGCGCCCTGAGGAAACGGCACGCCACCGCCGGAGCGGGACCAACCGGCCCCGTCCCGGGGTGCGTACGCCCACGGGCGGCGCAAACGGGCAGGCCTAGGCCACCTTCACCTCGAGCGCCGGCCGCGGGCACCCTGGGCAGGTGGACCCGCAGCACGCCGTCGACGAACTCCGCCTTCACGTCGGTCGCGGTGGGGTCCTCGGGCAGCGAGAAGCTGCGCTCGAAGTCCCCGAAGGCGCGCTCGACGCAGTAGAAGCGGCGGCCCTTCTTCTCCTCGTCGAGCTTGCGCTCGCTGGAGATCGAGTGGACGCCGTTCTCCGCGGTCACTTTTGCCTCCTCCTTCTTTATCCCGGGCAGCTCGGCCTTGATCAGGCACTCCTTGTCGTCCTCGGTGATGTCCACCGCGGGCGACCAGTCGGCGAGGGCCGGCGATTCCCCGCCGTCTCCCCAGCCTAGGTGGGCGGGGGCGCGGTTAAAGAAAGTCGACAGGCGGCTGTCTATGACCTCCAGCTCCCGGAACAGATCCCAGCGTTTCAGCATAGTCATAACTGTGAGCCCCGATGATGCTGGGCCGGAGAAGGACCTGTCACCCCCAGCCCGGCCGGGAGACAGACTTGGCGTTGCGGAAAGAGCGGCGTCTCTGCCCGCCGCTAAGCGCTCCGGGGGCCCGGCGCCACCGGCGCCACCGGCGCGGCGGATTCCGCGGCGGGTCCGCCGAGCTCCTCGCGCACGTGGTAGCGCTGGCGGGCGCGCACGACCTGGTAGGTGCGGCCGATGTATTCCCCGATCAGGCCGATGCCGACCATCGTGACGCTGACGAGGAAGAACAGGATGCCGAAGAGCGTGAATAACCCGCCTTCCTCGGGGCCGAGGAAGATGCGGCGCCCGGCCAGGATCAGCACCAGCACGAAACTACCCGCCGCGCTGCAGAGCGCGAACATCGTGAAGATCTGCAGCGGCGCGAGGGAGAAGCCGGTGATGAAGTCGAAGTTCAGCCGCACCAGCCGGTAGAACGAGTAGTTCGAGACGCCCGCGTGGCGCTCCTCGTGCCGCACCCCCACCTCGGCCGGCCGTGCCGCGAAACTGTAGGCGAGCGCCGGGATGAAGGTATTCACTGCCCCGCTGCGCACGATCGCCCCCACGATCCCGCGCCGGTACGCCCGCAGCATGCAGCCCTGGTCCCTCATCCGGATGCTCGTCGTCCGCTCGCGCACGAAGTTGACCGCCCGCGAGGCCCAAGTGCGGAACCACGAGTCGCGCCGCTCCAGCCGGTAGCCGCCGACATAGTCGTGCCCGGCGTCGATCCGCGCCAGCAGGAGCGGGATCTCCTCCGGCGGGTTCTGCAGGTCGGCGTCGAGCGTCACCACGATCGCCCCCCGCACCCGCTCAAAGGCCGCTATGATCGCCATATGCTGGCCGTAATTGGCGTTGAAATCGATAACGCGCGTGACGTCCGGCCGGGCCGCGTGCTGGGCGCGCAACAGCGCGAGCGAGCCGTCGGCGCTGCCGTCGTTGGTGAAGAGCACCTCGTAGGTCCGCCCCAGCGCGTCCAGAACCGGGTACAAGCGTGCGAACAGCACCGGCAGGTTCAGCTCCTCGTTATAGACGGGGATGACGACCGAGAGCTCGGGAGAGGCGGCGGGCACGGCGGGAGCGGGGTTCAGCGGCGGTGGGCGCGCAGGATGGTGGCGAGCTCCCCGGCCACCCGCTCGACGTCGGCGGGAACCATCGCGGGGAACAGCGGGAGCGTGAGCAGCGAGCGTCCCAGCCGCTCCGCCACCGGGAAATCCCCGGGCTTCCAGCCGAGGCGGCGGTAGACGGCGAAGAGGTGGATCGCCGGGTAGTGCACGCCCGAGCTGATGCCCGCCGCCTGCAGGGCCGCCATCACGCCGGCCCGGTCGACCGTCAGCCGCTCGAGCGGCAGCGCCACTTGGAACATATGCCAGTTGGTCTGGCGGAAATCCGCCGGCGGCAGGCCGAGCCCCAGCTCGCGCCACTCGGGCGTGTCGAGCAGCTCCAGGTAGCGCCGGGCCAGTTCACGCCGGCGCGTGTTGAACTCGTCGAGCCGCGGCAGCTGCCCGAGGCCCACGCGGGCCGCGACGTCGGTGAGGTTGAACTTCCCGCCGACCACCTCCACCTCCATCCCGTCGAGACCGCTCCGCACCACGCCCTGCAGCCGGTACTGCTCGGCCAGCCGGGCCTCGCACTCGTCGTTGAGCACCAGCGCGCCGCCCTCGATGGTCGTGACATTCTTGTTGGGGTGGAAGCTGAAGGAGACGAAGTCGCCGGCGGCCCCGATCGCGCGTCCCGCCCAAGTGCTGCCGAGGGATTGCGCCGCGTCCTCGACCACCCGCAGGCGGTGGCGCGCTGCGAGGGCGTGGAGACGGTCGCGGTCCACTGGCAGGCCCGCGAGGTCTACGGGCAGCAGGGCGCGGGTCGAGGGCGTGACGGCGGCCGCGGCGCGGTCCAAGTCGATCAGGCGCGTGACAGGGTCGACGTCGACAAACACCGGCCGCGCGCCGACGGTGAGGATCACGTTGCTGGTGGCGACCCAGGACAGCGGCGTGGTGATGACCTCGTCGCCGGGGCCGATCCCCGCGAGGCGGAGGGCCACCTCCATCGTGCAGGTGCCCGAGTTGAAGGCGCGCACGGGCCGCCCGCCGCACCGGGCCGAGAGCTGAGCCTCGAACTCGCGCACCTTCGGGCCCGAGGTGATCCAGCCGGAGCGCAGCACGTCGGCGACACCGGCGATGGTCTCCTCGTCGATGGTCGGACGGGTGAGGGGCAGGAAGGGAGCGGCCATTTCAGGGCTGGTTGCTGATGAGCGCGTGCACGGGGGTGGCCGCGACCGTATGGTAGGTCAGGCCGCCGGGGGCAAATGCGGAACGGGGGTGGTCGAGCTCGCGGCGGCGGATCACCACCCAGACGCGCCCGAGCCCGCCCCAACGGCGCACCAGCTCCGCCTCGTCGATGAAGCGCCGGGCGCGCTCCGCCGGTTCGAGGAACTGCACCTGCAGCTCGTCGACATAGCTCACCAGCCCCACCTCGCGCCCGGTGTAGTGGACGAAGTCGTGGTAGAAGGCCCAGTAGTGGAAGACCTCGTCAGCGGGTCGCAGCAGGGGGCGCGCCGCCACCGCGAGGTCACGCGTGCCGGCCCGTTGGAAGACCGGCGCCGCCACGACCACGGAAACGAGGAACAGGACCGTGACGCCCCCGAGCACCCCCAACCCGGCTCCCACCCCGCGTCGCGCCGCCGCCCACGCGATCCCCGCCGCGCCGAGGCCCAGACCGGCGGCGAGCGTAAGGGCGAGCGGCAGCAGCCCCGCGACCTGCGCGGCGCCCCGCACCAACCCCGGGCGGAACGCGAGGGCGACGAGCGCGACCGCGAGCAGGAGGTACCCGGCGGCGCCGATGCGCAGTCCGGTGCGGAGCGGCGCCGCCTCGCCGGCCTCCCAGCGCCGCGCGAGCCAGCCGCCGACCAGCACGGCGAGCGCGGGATAGACCGGGAGGATGTAGGGGATGAGTTTGGAGCGGGAGAGGGAGAAGAAGAGGACGATGAAGGCGACCCAGAGGACGAAGAACCAACTCGCGCCATTTTCGCGCCGCCGCGCCCAGCCGCCGGCGAGGGCGGAACGGACCGCGGGAACGAGGAACCCGACCCAGGGGAAGAGCCCGGCGAGCAACACCGCGCCAAAGAACCACCAGGGCTCGCCGCGGAGGTGGGTGTCGGTGGTGAAGCGTTCCCAGTGCTCGCGGATGAAGTAGAAGCGGGCCCAGCCGTCGTGCCGCTGCGCGACCAGCAGGTGCCACGGCGCGGCGATCAGGAGGAAAAGCGCGGCCCCGGAGGGCAGGTGCAGGGGCCGCAGGCGACGCCACTCCCCCAGCAGCAGGAGCCACAGGAACATCACCGCGCCGGGGACCAGGAAACCGATCAGCCCCTTGGCGAGCGTGGCGAGCGCGGCCGCGGCGTAGAGCCCGAGGAACAGCGCGCGCCGGCGTGGTCCCGGCGGCTCGTACACCCCCGCGAGGAAGCAGACCAGCGCGGCCGCCATCAGCATCGCCACCGGCATATCCAGCAGCAGCACCCGCGAGAGCGTGAAGTGGATCAGGCACGTCGCCAGGACCGCCGCCGCGCACCAGCCCGCGCGCCGCCCGTGCAGCCGCCGGGCCGCCGCGTAAGCCAGCAGCACGCCGCCGAGGCCGAACAGCGCCGGCGTCAGCCGCGCCGCGAATTCCCCGGGGCCGAACAGCACCCGGCTGAGGCCCACCGTCCAGTACAGCAGCGGCGGCTTCTCGAAGTACGGGATGCCGTTGAGGTGCGGCACCACCCAGTCGTCCCGCGCCAGCATCTCTCGCGGGATGCCGGCGTAGCGCGACTCGTCGGGGTTCGCCAGCGGCAGCCGCCCAAGCAGCGGGAAGTTCAAAGCCCCGGCCAGCAGGGCCAGCAGCAGCAGGTCGCGCGCCCAAGACGGGCCCAGCGCAGCGGGAGCGGGGTCGGCGGTTGGCGACATCAGCGGCGAACGGCGGAGCCTCGGCGGGCCGCACGCGCCGCGCCACCCTTTTCTGGTGCATTCGGGGCAAAGACCCGCCCCCGTTCCCCCACCAGGACCGCGCCGCCGCGAATTTGCTCGCGCCCCGCTACCCGCTCCATCCCATCGCAGTATGGCGGTCGCCCGGCCCTTCACTTTCCTCTGCGGCGCCGACGACTTCCTCGTCGGCCGCCTGGCGCGCGAACGCTTCAACGCCCTCGCCTTCGAGGTGCCCGACGAGTTCGCCCGCGAGATCGTCAACGGCTTCGCCGGCAACGTCGGCGAGACCGCCGCTGCCGTGAACCGCCTCCGCGAGGCCGTCCAAACCGTGGCGATGTTCGGCGGCCGCCGCCTCGTCTGGCTCAAGGACGTGAACTTTCTCGCGGACAGCGTGACAGGCCGGGCGGAGGGCACTCTCCGGGCCGTCGAGGACCTGCAGCAGCTGCTGGCCGCGGTGAACCCGGCCGAGACCCTCGTGCTGGTGAGCGCGAGCCCAGTGGACCGCCGCCGCTCCTTCCTGAAGTGGTGCGAGAAGCAGGCGGACTTCACGCTGGTGGGCGGAGACGGCGAGGCTGGCGGCGACGCGCTCGCGGCCGTGGCGCGCGCGGAGGCCCAAGGGCTCGGGACGCACCTCGAGGCAGGCGCGGTGGAGCTGCTGCTCGCCAAGGTCGGGTCCAACACGCGCCTGCTGGTCGAGGAGGTCAACAAGCTGGCCGCCTACGCCGGCGAGGGCGAGGCGATCACCGAGGCGCACGTCGCGGAACTGACGCCGAACGCGGCCGAAGGGGACTTCTTCGAGTCGGCCGAGGCCTTCTTCAGCGGGGACCTGCGCTGGACGCTCGCCGCGCTCGCGCAGCACTTCTTCGCTGGCGGCGACGCCCGGCCAGTGATCTCAGCCCTCCAGAACCGGAACCGGATCCTGCTGCAGGTGCGCGCGCTGCTCGATGCCGGCGAGGTGCGCCTCGGACCCCGGGGCCTCGACGGGATGCCCCGCGCCGCCGCGGCCTTCGGCCGGCACTTCACCGGCGCCACCGAGAAGAGCTCGTTCAACCTCTTCAGCCAGAACCCCTGGTACGTCGGCAAACTCGCGGGCGGCGCCCGGCTGCCCTCGCTGCGCCGGCTGATCGACAACCAGCGGGAGTTCCTCCACGCGTTCGCCGAGATCATCCGCCGGCCCGACGAGCAGGAGGCCGTGCTGCGCGACCTCGCCGTCCGCTGCCTGCCCGAGCCCGCCGCCCCCGCCCCCCGCGCCCCCGTCTCGTCTTGAAAGCTCGCCCCGCTCCCCCGGCCGCCCCCGCGGCGGCCATCCCGAACGTCCTCGCCGAGCGCTACGCCTCGCCCGCGATGCGTGACCTTTGGTCCCAGCACGGCCGCGTCGCCCTCGAGCGCGCGTTCTGGATCGCCGTGATGAAGGCCCAGCGCGACCTCGGCGTGCCCATTCCGTCGGAGGCCATCCGCGACTACGAGCGCGTGCGCGACCAAATCGACCTCGAGGCTATCGCCGCCCGCGAACGGGTGACGCTCCACGACGTGAAGGCCCGCCTCGAGGAGTTCTCCGGCCTGGCCGGCCGCCAGTTCATCCACCTCGGTCTCACCAGCCGCGACCTCACGGAGAACGTCGAGCAGCTCCAGGTGCATCACTCGCTGCAGTTGGTGCGCTTCAAGGCGACCGCCGCTCTCCTCGCCCTCGCCCGTCAAGCGGAGGCGCACCGCGACCTGATGATCACGGGCCGCACGCACAACGTCCCCGCCCAGCCGACCACTCTCGGGAAACGGCTCGCGATGTTCGGCCAGGAAATGCTCCTCGCCTTCACCCGCCTCGACGAGCTCATCGAGCGCTACCCGGTCCGCGGGCTCAAGGGCGCGGTCGGCACCCAGCTCGACCAACTCACGCTGCTCGGCGGCGACACCGGCAAGGTGGACCAGCTCGAGACCCGCGTGCTGCGCCACCTCGGGTTCCGCGCCGCGCTGGAGAACGTCGGCCAGGTCTACCCGCGGAGCCTCGACTTCGAGGTCGTGACCGCCCTCCACCAAGTGGCGGCCGCGGCGGCGAGCGCCGCCACCACGCTGCGACTGATGGCCGGCGCGGGGCTGCTCACCGAGGGTTTCCAGCCGGGCCAGGTCGGCTCGTCCGCGATGCCCCACAAGGTCAACGCGCGGAACTGCGAGCGCATCTGCGGCTTCGCCACCATCCTCGGCGGCCACGTCGCGATGACCGCCGCGCTCGCCGGCCACCAGTGGAACGAGGGCGACGTCTCGTGCTCGGTCGTCCGCCGCGTGGCCCTGCCGGACGCGTGCTTCGCGGTCGACGGCGCCCTGGAGACGTACCTCACGGTGCTGCGGCAGATGCAGGTGTTCCCCGCCGCGGTCGCGGCCGAGAACGAGCGCAACCTGCCGTTCCTCGCGACCACCACGATCCTGATGGAGGCGGTGAAGGGCGGGGCCGGGCGCGAGACCGCCCACGAGGCGATCAAGGAGCACGCGCTCGCCGCGGCCCACGCCCTCCGCACCGGCGAGGGCGAGGCGGACCTCTTCACCCGTCTGGCCGGCGACCGCCGCATCGGCCTCGGCAAGCGCGCCCTGCAGGCCATCCTCGCGGACAACCCCCGCTTCGTCGGCGCGGCGCCGCACCAGGTCGACGCGTTCCTCAGCGAGGTCCGCCCGCTCGCGCGCCGCTTCAAGGGCGCCGCCGAATACGAGCCGGGCCGGCTGCTCTGAGCCGGGACGATTCAATGGGAGGCGGAGCAGCGGTGTGAGATGGCAAGCGCATTTCAGCGGCGAGAGACCGAGGAATGCCCGGAGGGTATGGCGACGGGAGAGAGCCACTGAGAGGTGCCGGCAGTTCACCTCAGGGCGACCCGATCAACTGAATCGTCCCGGCTGAGCGGGAGCGATCCGTTTGATCGGGTCGCCTCCGCCCGAAATCGTTCCGGGTAGGCGGCGCCGCGCGATTCGGTTCGACGCCCCCCGCCGCCCGTGGTGGCCTCCCGCGCGTCCCCCACCCCGAAATGCGCTCCTGGTCCCGCCTGCTCAGCTGCCTCGCCCTGCTCCTGCCCGGCCTCGCGGCCGCCGCGACGCCCCGCCTGCCGAACGTCGTCCTCGTCCTCGCCGACGACCAGGGCTACCCCGACCTCGGCATCATCGGCAGCAAGCCGATCCTCACCCCGCACCTCGACCGCCTCGCCCGCGAGGGCGTGCGCGGCACCAGTTTCTATATGACGTGGCCCGCGTGCACCCCCTCGCGCGCGAGCCTCCTCACCGGCCGCTACCCGCAGCGCAACGGCCTGTACGACATGGTCCGCAACGACCTCGTGAACTACGGCCACCGCTTCACGCCGGAGGAGTACGCGGTCTCGCCCGAGATGACGCTCGGCCTCGACCCGCGCGAGTTCACCCTCGGCAACCTGCTGCAGGGCGCCGGCTACAAGACCGCCGTCTTCGGCAAGTGGGATATGGGCCAGGCCCGCCGCTACCTGCCGCTCCAGCGCGGCTTCGACGCGTTCTACGGCCACGGCAACAACGGCATCGATTACTACACCCACGAGCGATACGGCATCCACTCGATGTTCCGCGGGAACCAGCGCACGCGGGAGGACACCGGCCAGTACGCGACGGACCTGTTCCGCCGCGAGGCCGTCCGCTTCATCCGCGCGCACCGCGACCGGCCCTTCTTCGTCTACCTGCCCTTCAACGCCCCGCACAGCGCCTCCAGCCTCGACAAGCCCGGCGTGCAGGCCCCCGAGGAGTACCTGCGCCGCTACCCGAACCTGAACCCCAAGGAGCGCCTCACCGCCTACTACGCGGCGGTCACCTGTATGGACGACGCCATCGGCGAGGTGATCCGGACGCTGCAGGAGATCGGCCAGGAGAAGAACACGCTGGTGCTGTTCCTCTCGGACAACGGGGGTTCGGGCAACGGCGGCAACGCGCCGCTGCGCGGCCAGAAGTCGACGATGTGGGAGGGCGGCCTGCGCGTGCCCTTTGTCGCCTGGTGGCCGAGCCGCCTGCCGGCGGGGGTCGTCACCGACGAGTTCCTGACCTCGCTGGAGATCTTCCCGACCCTGGCGGCGCTGGCGGGCGCGCGGCCGCCGGCGGGGGTGGAACTGGACGGGTTCGACCTGCTGCCGGTGCTGCGGGGCGAGCGCAAGTCGCCGCGCACGGAGATGTTCTGGGAGCGCCGGAACGACCGGGCGGCGCGCGTGGGCCAGTGGAAGTGGGTGTCGACGCCTAAGGGCGGCGGCCTGTTCGACCTGAGCCGGGACCTGGGAGAGAAGGAGGATGTGTCGGCGCAGCACCCGGAGGTGGCGCAGCGGCTGGCGGGCGCATTCGCCGCGTGGAAGGCGCGGATGGACGCCGCTGAGCCCCGCGGCCCGTTTCGGGATTACTGAGGCGGGGGCGGGACGAACGCTTCAGCGCCCCGCTCCGGCGCCGCCGGCGTCGCCACCATCTTTTGCGACAGCAACAAGAAGTACCTCAGCACCGACCTTCTGCGGGACGAACCCGTGCGCCCCGGCTAGCTCACGCCGGAAATCGAGCCGCTCGGCCTGGAGTCGGCACCCTCACCCTGGGCCTAGCGAAAAGCAGGGAGGGCGCTCACCGCGGGCTCCGGTTCGGGGCCGAGGCGCCCTCGATTCTTCGCAGCTCGATCTGCTCAACGCGGCCGTTCGTGATGAAAATCCGCACCACACAGCCCGGCTCGGAGTACTGATACGCCGCTCCCTCGATGGGCTGCCTCGCCGAAGGCAGCAATTGTTTCACTTCGCTTTCCGCGGTGCCTACAGTCACCCCGCAGGCCAGCTTGACTCCGGAACCGCGCAGGACCGCTCGATTGAATCCACGATCACGCGCGTCAAAAAGGAGGGCCGCATCCTCGTAGATAAGGGCCCGGACCGCCGGATGGGTACGATCGTCCTTTTCGGGCGGGCCCAACTTCGCGAGCACAACCGCCAGAGGATCCGAAATCAGCACCCCATTCGAAAACGGCTCGAGGCGACTGGCGGCGGCGCCGAGCGCCAAGGGCGCGCGTAATTTTAGTACGTCCGCTCCAGCCTTGGCGCGGGTGCTGCGACGAATCCGGATACCCGATACAACCGACCCGTCCCTTTCAAGGGAGACCAGCAGCCCGGAGACCTCCAGTTGAAACGCGTCCTCGGCTTCCACCTCACGCCCGAACTCCGCCACCACGTCGCCCCATGGGCTGCCGACTTCCAGCCCGCAGGCTAGCGCCACGCCGTTGATGAGGCGGATCGTGGTCAGGCGCCCCGACTCGCGGTCGAACGTCACGGCAAAGTCACGAAACGTGAGCTGCCGCACAGGCAACGCGGCGGGCTGTTCGTCCGAAACCGGGGGGCCGTGGCGGTCGATCAAGGCCGGCAGGCTGAGTTCAAAGGAAATTCCGTTGGAGAGTGGCAGGATCCGATTCCCCTCGCGCGCGGGAGCCGGATCGCCGACCGGGCCGGGCTCCGCGGACCGCAGGAAGCCGCCGGCACCGAGGCCCAGCGCCACCGAGAGCAGCATCCGCTTCCAACGGGTCCGCACGGCACCTCCGTCCAACGAGCGTGAATCCGAAGACGCCGTCCGCATCGTCAGGGCCCGGGAGCAAACCCGTCCTCGGTGCCGCTGCTGACCCGGTATTCACCGGTGCGGACCGCACCCGATCGTTGGTTGTAGATCTCGATCACGCGGGTGAGCTCGATCAGGTTGATCTGCGCGTCCCGCGAAGTGTCGGCGTCGTGGTAACGAGAAATCTTTCCGGCTCCAGTCGCGGAGGGATTGGCGGCAAAACCGTCCTCCCCCGAGACGTCGGGCAAATAAGCGCCGGTGCGTCGCGAAAGCGCCACGTTGCGGGTGTTATAGAGCTCGATGACGCGCGTGAGCTCGATGAGGCTGATGCGGTAGTCGCCGTTCAGGTCGGCAGAGTGCGGACGGGGAGCCATGGAAACGATCAAGGGATCAGGCTTGGCGAGAACTGAGCCGGTCAATCCTCCATTGGTTACCTGCGCCAGCGCGGTGATGGATTTGGAGCCGAGTGTCTCGGGAGGCACCGAAAGCGTATAGGTGATCGTGACAGGGCTGGCGGGCAAAGCGGTCCAGCGCCACTCCAAGACGCCAATACCGGGCGACGTGGGGTTCACCTGGCTGGTCTGCGTTGTGAGCTGCCAGTCAATGGGATGGACGACCCTCCAGATCACGGTGCCTGGCTGTCCGGAATAGGTGATGGTTGCCGAGAAACTGATTGAGGAACCGGCGTTGTAGCCAGCGGGACCACCTGAGGCTATCCCGTGCGAACCCTGCAGATCCACCACCTGTAACAACGCCCGTCGACTGGGGGTTGTCCCATTTTGATTCACCACTTCAGCGAAATACTCACCCGCGGACGAGGCGGTC
>Ga0194118_10003485_pt1 | contig 18260 bp, 14 predicted proteins | sample TA2MahsurfametaG_2_FD_148662 | JGI IMG/M metagenome (GOLD analysis project Ga0194118, IMG submission 148662) | Freshwater microbial communities from Lake Tanganyika, Tanzania - TA2015013 Mahale N5 surface | ecosystem: Environmental > Aquatic > Freshwater > Lake | place: Tanzania: Lake...
CGGTCGAGACACGCGCGGGTTGCTTCGAGCGGCGATGCCCCACCACTCCGGTAGAGAGCGAGCAAGGCGTGTGCGCTGTAGTCGGCGAGGTTCATGCTCAGGCTGCGGCGAGGTTCATGCTCAGGCGGCGGCGAGATTCATGCTCAGGCTGCGGCGAGGAGTTCGCGCAGCACGAAGGGAAGGATCCCGCCGTGCAGGTAGTAGTCCACCTCGATCGCGGTATCGATTCTCGAGAGCAACTGCACCTCGGTGCGGCTTGCGTCGCTCCGGTGGATCACGAGGGTGATGTCTTGCTGAGGCTTGAGCTGAACGGGTACTTCGAGATCGAAGGTCTCGTTGCCGCGGATCCCCAGGCTTTGCCAGGAGTCGGCCCCCTTGAACTGCAAAGGGAGCACGCCCATTCCCACGAGATTCGAGCGGTGGATCCGCTCGAAACTGCGTGCAACCACCGCCTTGACGCCAAGCAGTTGCGTGCCCTTGGCGGCCCAGTCGCGCGACGACCCGGTGCCGTATTCCTCGCCCCCGAAGATCACGGTGGGGGTGCCCTCGGCGGTGTAGCGCATGGCGGCGTCGTAGATCGACAAGGTTTCCCCCCCAGGCTGGTGCAGGGTGATCCCCCCCTCCACCCTGGAGCCATCTTCGCGCGGCGGAATCATCAGGTTCTTGATACGCACGTTGGCAAAGGTGCCACGCATCATCACCTCGTGGTTGCCGCGGCGCGACCCGTAGCTGTTGAAGTCGGCTTTGCCCACCCCATGGGCGAGCAGCCACTGCCCGGCGGGTGAACTTTCCTTGATCGAGCCGGCCGGCGAAATATGGTCGGTTGTGATCGAGTCACCAAAAAGCCCCAGCGCGCGAGCGCCGCGTATCACGCTGCTTTGTCCCGCGCCCTGCATGCCGAAGTCCTCGAAGAAGGGAGGCCTCGCAATGTAGGTGGACTGAGGCCAGTTGTAGACCTGTGCCTTGACACCCTTGATCTTTTCCCAGAGCTTGCCCGGGTTGTCCCTGACCTGCGCATAGTTCTCGCGGAATACCTCCGGATTCATCGCGAACTTCATCAGCTTCTCCACCTCGTCGGAATGCGGCCAGATGTCTCCGAGGTAGATATCCTTTCCGCCCTTGCCCTTGCCAAGCGCTTCGGTCATCAGGTCGCGCGTGACGTTGCCCGCAATCGCATAGGCCACCACCAGTGGCGGCGAAGCCAGGAAATTCGCCTTGAGGTTGGGGTGGATCCGGGCTTCGAAGTTGCGGTTGCCAGAGAGCACCGCAGCGCAGATCAGATCCTCGCGGGTGATGGCCTCGTTGATCTCCGGGGCGAGGTCGCCTGCGTTACCGATGCAGGTTGTGCAGCCGTAGGCGGCAACCGCAAAGCCGAGTTTCTCGAGGTAGGGAAGAAGACCAGCCCGCTCGAGGTATTCGGTGACCACCCGCGATCCCGGCGCGAGCGAGGTCTTGACGTGTCTGGGCACCTTGAGCCCCGCCTCGACCGCCTTCCTGGCAAGCAGGCCCGCAGCGAGCAGTACGCCGGGGTTGGAGGTGTTGGTGCACGAGGTGATCGCGGCGATCAGGACGTCGCCGTTGCGAATCGTCACCTTCCCCGCTTCCACGCTGCGCTCGAGACGGTCGGGGGTCTGGTTGAAACCGTTCTCTGCGGTTGGCTTGCTGAAGAGCTCCACGAAATTCGACTTGACCTTGCCGATTTCGATGCGGTCCTGCGGACGCTTCGGACCGGCGAGCGAGGGTGTGACCGTGCGCAGGTCGAGTTTGAGGAGTTTGGTGTACTGGATGCCTGCGGCGTCGGGGATCCCGAAGAGCCCCTGCGCCTTGAAGTAGGCTTCGAACGCTGACACCTCATCCTTGCTGCGACCGGTGTTGCGGAAGTATCCGACGGTCTTTTCATCGACGGGGAAAAAGCCCATCGTGGCACCGTACTCCGGCGCCATGTTGGCAATGGTGGCCCGGTCGGGAAGTGAAAGTGAACGGGTACCCTCGCCGCAGAACTCCACGAATTTGCCCACCACCTTTTCCTTGCGCAGCATTTCGGTGATGGTGAGCACCAGGTCGGTTGCCGTCACGCCCTCACGCAAGACGCCGGTGAGCTCCACGCCGATCACGTCGGGCGTGAGGAAGTACACCGGTTGCCCGAGCATGCCGGCTTCCGCCTCGATACCTCCCACGCCCCAGCCGACCACACCGATGCCGTTGATCATCGTGGTGTGGCTGTCGGTACCCACCAGGGTGTCAGGGTAGAAGAGCGTCTTCTTGCCCTCGGTCTTGCGGTGAACGCCGCGAGCCAGATACTCCAGATTGACCTGATGCACGATGCCGAAGCCGGGGGGGACCACGCCGAAGGTGTCGAAGGCGTTCATGCCCCACTTCATGAACTGGTAGCGTTCGCGGTTGCGGGAGAACTCGAGTTTCATGTTGAGATCCAGCGCCTTGGGGCTGCCGAAGTGATCGATCATGACCGAGTGGTCCACCACCAGATCCACCGGCACCAGCGGCTCGATCGTCTTGGGGTCCTTCCCCATGTCGGCGGCCACATTGCGCATCGCGGCGAGGTCGGCGAGCAACGGCACACCGGTGAAGTCCTGCAGCACAACCCGCGCGACCACAAAGGGGATCTCCGCAGTGCGCCTGGCCTTCGGCTTCCAGTTCGCAAGCGCCCGCACATGCTGGGCAGTGACCTTCTTGCCGTCGCAGTGCCGCAGGACCGCTTCGAGAACGATGCGGATCGACACCGGCAGCGCCGAGAGGTCCTTGTTGAGGGCCTCCCCCAGTGCGGCGAGCGAGTGGAGGTATCCGGTGCGGGATCCGTAGCGGAAGGATCTGAGCGTATCGAAGGGTTGGTTCACGGGTGTCTCCTTTTCCTGGTCGGACAGGTGAGGTTTCAGATCTGGTAGAGGTCGAGGTAGGTGGGCACCGGGGTGGACTCGAGCTTGTGCTGCAGCAGCGACACTTCCAGAATCGCGTGCTGCTGCCTGGCCGGGAAACGGCGCGCAAGATTGGTACGGAATTTGGCCTCGAGCAGCGGGATGCCCTCGGCGCGCCGGCGCTTGTGACCGATCGGAAACTCGCAAACAATCTCGTCGAGCCGGCTTCCGTCCCTGAAATGCACCGTGAGTGCATTGGCGATCGAGCGCTTGTCGGGGTCGTGGTAGTCCGCAGTAAACGTGGGGTCCTCGACGCAGGTGATGCGTTCGCGCAAGGCATCGATACGCGGATCGGCCGCCACAGCGTCCTCGTAGTCGGCAGCGGTGAGACGGCCCATCAGGATCGGCACTGCAACCATGTACTGGATGCAGTGGTCGCGGTCGGCAGGGTTGTTGAGAGGCCCTTTCTTGTCGATGATGCGGATGCAAGCCTCATGAGTGCGGATCGTGATGTGCTCGATGTCGTCCGGGGACCGGCCGCTTTCGGCCAGCTTGCGGTGGACGTCCATGGCGCATTCCACTGCGGTCTGTGAATGGAATTCGGCAGGAAATGCGATCTTGAAGAGCACATGCTCCATCACATAGCTGCCATACGGTCGCTGGAAGGCAAAGGGCCGCCCCTTGAAGAGCACATCGTAGAAGCCCCAGGTTTTTGCACTCAGCACCGATGGATACCCCATTTCCCCGGTGCGCGCAATCAGTGCGAGGCGCACCGCGCGGCTGGTGGCGTCGCCAGCTGCCCAACTCTTGCGCGAGCCGGTGTTGGGGGCATGGCGGTAGGTGCGCAAGGACTGGCCGTCCACCCAGGCGAGCGATATCGCGTTGATGATTTCATCGCGGCTCAGGCCGAGCATGCCGGCAACCACGGCGGTCGAGGCCACCTTCACCAGCACCACATGATCCAGGCCCACTTTGTTGAAGGAGTTCTCGAGGGCGAGGCAGCCCTGGATCTCGTGGGCCTTGATCATCGCGGTGAGCACGTCGCGCATCAGCAGGGGAGGCCTTCCCGCGGCGATGGCACTGCGCGAGAGCCAATCGGCGGTGGCGAGGATCCCGCCGAGGTTGTCCGAGGGGTGACCCCATTCCGCCGCAAGCCAGGTGTCGTTGAAGTCGAGCCAGCGGATCATCGTGCCGATGTTGAACGCTGCCTGCACAGGGTCGAGTTGAAACTGTGTGCCGGGCACCTTGGCACCCTGCGGCACCACGGTTCCGGGAACGATCGGACCCAGGAGCTTGGTGCAGGCCGGATACTCGAGCGCTTCGAGCCCGCACCCGAGGGTGTCGATCAGGCAGTTGCGGGCGGTGGTATAGGCGAGGTCGCTTTCGATGTTGTAGTCGCAGACATAGTCGGCGATGTCCACGAGCACCTTGTCGGGCTCGGGTCGGACGTTGGAGATATGCGCTCCCATGGGATTCCTTTGCAGCGTTTCGGGAAATCGGTTTCTCGGCCGTGTGACCGCCTGTGCAGTCATCGCTCCTCAAAGCATGCAGTCGTTGGCCAGCGGTTCGCCCAAGCGGGAGTCGAGCAGCATCGACTTGCCGGGAATCTTGATCCAGGTGAGCCCGGAGCGCCTGTCCTCATAGCGCACAGCGCCGCTTTCGGTGTCGACCGCAAAGAGCAAGGTGTCGCTACCGCGAAAGCGCAGTACCAGCGAGCCGAGATCTGGCGCAAGGTTGCGGATCTGCACTTGCTCGCCCATATGGCAACGGTAGAGACCGGCCTTCGCCGGTTCTGTCCTGACTTGAGCTCTCGGCTCGGCTGAACGCGGCACCGCATCAGGACTGGCCCCTGCGGCCAACAGGACAACTGCCCAGGCAAGCGTTGATGCTCCCGCCGATAAAGCCCTCCGCGCTAGCATCGGCGTACCCGCCGGTGAAGCCCTCCGCGCAGTATGTCGGGCAAACCGCGACGCCGACTCCGACAGGTCAACCGCACCTGCTGATGCGCTGCAGGGTGCGCGCATCAGGGGCGCTCGGCAAGCGGCACGAAAACCTGGTCCTCGGGCCCGATGTAGTTGGCTGAGGGACGGATGATCTTGTTGTCGAGCCGCTGTTCGATCACGTGCGCCGCCCAGCCCGAGGTGCGCGAGATCACGAAGAGCGGGGTGAACATCGCGGTGGGTACGCCCATCATGTGGTACGACACCGCCGAGAACCAGTCGAGGTTGGGGAACATCCGCTTCACCTCCCACATCACGGCCTCGAGCCGCTCGGCAATCCCGAACATCTTCAGATCGCAGGCCTCCACGGAGAGGCGGCGTGCAACCTCCTTGATCACCTTGTTGCGCGGATCGGAGAGGGTGTAGACCGGGTGGCCAAAGCCGATGACCAGTTCGCGGGCTTCAACCCTGCGCCGGATATCGGCCTCGGCTTCGTCTGGTGAGGCGTAGCGTTTCTGGGTCTCGAAGGCCGCCTCGTTGGCTCCGCCGTGCTTGGGGCCGCGGAGCGCGCCGATTCCGCCGACAATGGCCGAATACATGTCAGAGCCTGTGCCGGCAATGACGCGGCAGGCAAAGGTGGAGGCGTTGTACTCATGCTCGGCATAGAGGTTGAGGCTGGTGTGCATGGCCCGCACCCAGCCTGCCGGGGGCTCGCGGCGGTGGAGCAGTCGCAGGAAATGCGCAGCGATCGAGTCATCGTCGGTGTCGACTTCGATGCGCCTGCCTTCGCAGGCGTAGGCGTGCCAGTAGAGCAGCATCGAGCCGAGCGAGGCAAGGAGGCGGTCAGCAATGTCGCGTGCCCCGCCGGGGTTGTGGTCGTCCTTTTCGGGAAGTGCGCAGCCGAGCGCCGAAACCGCCGTGCGCATCACGTCCATCGGGTGGGTGCTGGCGGGGAGCGCCTCGAGGACCGTCTTGACCGCCCGTGGAATTCCGCGCAGCGCGCGCAAGCGGGTCTTGTAGGCGGCGAGTTCCGAGGCATTGGGCCAGCGGCCGTGCACCAGCAGGTGCGCAACCTCCTCGAATTCGGTGTGTTCGGCAATGTCGAGGATGTCGTAGCCGCGGTAGTGCAGGTCGTTGCCGGTGCGCCCGACAGTGCACAGCGCGGTGTTTCCAGCGGCTACCCCCGAGAGCGCAACCGACTTCTTCGCTTTGGCCGAAGGGGAGGGTGCCTGTAGAGCGTCGCTCGTCATGGTGCGTTCTCCGGGGCTGACTCAGGCCCTGTTTTTCGCGAAAAGCTCGTCGAGCCTTCGCTCGTAGTCCCAGTAACCGAGCGTGTCGTAGAGCTCTTCACGGGTCTGCATGCGGTCGACCACGCTGCGCTGGGTGCCTTCCTCGCGGATTGCACGGTAGACCACCTCTGCGGCCTTGTTCATGGCGCGAAAGGCCGACAGCGGGTAGAGCACGATTGCACAGCCCGCCTCCTGAAGCTCGGAGGTGGTGAAGAGGGGGGTGTGACCAAATTCGGTGATGTTTGCAAGGACCGGCACCTGAACCGCGCCTGCGAAGGCGCGGTACATCGAAAGCTCGCCGATCGCCTCTGGAAAGATCATGTCGGCGCCAGCCTCCACGCAGGCGCGCGCACGTTCCACGGCCATCTCGAGGCCCTCGACGGCAAGCGCATCGGTGCGGGCCATGATCACGAAGGAGTCGTCGAAACGTGCATCCGCCGCCGCCTTGATCCGGTCCACCATTTCCTGCTGCGACACGATCTCCTTGTTGGGACGGTGCCCGCAGCGTTTGGCGCCCACCTGATCCTCGATATGCATTCCCGCAGCACCGGCCTTGATCAGGGACCGGGTGGTGCGCGCCACGTTGAACGCCGATGCACCAAAACCCGTGTCAACATCCACGAGCAGCGGAAGGTTGCACACATCGGTGATGCGGCGCACATCGGTGAGCACGTCGTCGAGGCCGGAAATGCCGAGGTCGGGAAGCCCGAGAGAGCCGGCCGCAACGCCGCCCCCGGAGAGGTAGATCGCCCGATATCCGGCGCGGCGCGCAAGCAGTGCATGGTGCGCGTTGATGGTCCCGACGATCTGCAGCGGACTTTCCTCGTGGAGCGCTCTGCGCAACGCCGCACCCGGGCGCAGCCCGGCGGTCATGACAGCAGCCCCGCGACCGCGTCGCGCTCCTCGAGCAGTTCCTTGAGCGTGATGGCGATACGCTCCTGACTGAACGCATCGATGGCGAGGCCCTGCACAATGGTGTAACGCGCGTCGGCGCAGGTGACCGGAAATCCAAACATCACATCCTCGGGAATGCCGTAGGATCCATCGGACGGAACCCCCATGGTGGTCCACTCACCGGAGGTGCCAAGCGCCCAGTCGCGCATGTGGTCGATGGCGGCGTTTGCTGCAGACGCGGCCGACGACAGCCCGCGCGCTTCGATGATCGCTGCTCCCCGCTTGCCGACCGTGGGCAGGAAGACATTGCGGTTCCAGTCGTCGTCGTTGATCAGGGTGCTGACCGACTCGCCGCCCGCTGTCGCGAAGCGGTAGTCGGCATACATCGTGGGCGAATGGTTGCCCCACACGCACAGCTTGCGGAGTTCGGCCACCGGACGATGCGACTTTGCGGCGAGTTGCGAAAGAGCCCGGTTGTGATCGAGTCTCAGCATCGCGGTGAAGTTACGCCGGTCGATCGAGGGAGCCGACATCATTGCGATGTAGGCGTTGGTGTTGGCGGGGTTGCCCACCACAAGCACCCGCACATCGCGGGCGGCGCGCGCATCGAGTGCCTTGCCCTGCGCCGTGAAGATGGCTGCGTTGGCGCTCAACAGGTCCTTGCGCTCCATCCCGGGTCCACGCGGCCTTGCGCCGACCAGAAGCGCGTAGTCGGCGTCGCGGAAGGCTGCCATCGGGTCGCAGTGCGCCTCCATGCCCGCGAGCAGCGGAAAGGCGCAGTCCTCGAGTTCCATCATCACGCCCCTGAGCGCCTTTTGCGCCTTCTCGTCGGGGACCTCGAGAAGTTGAAGATGCACAGGCTGGTTCGCGCCGAGCATCTGCCCCGAGGCGATCCGGAAGAGGAGAGCGTAGCCGATCTGTCCGGCTGCGCCAGTCACGGCGACCCGCTTGACCTTGTTGATGCTCATGAGCGTTTCCTGCGATTATGAGTTGAGGAGTATCCGGCCAGTGTAGGGTCGGCCTTCTGCGCCGTCAAGCCATTTTGTGTCTTATATAAGAGAAAGGTTACTGGACAGATGCTCCAGATCCGTGGTGCAATAAATTGATGAGACGGAGTACTCGTACATCGACAGCGGCAGCAACCGAGGCGGCCGGCGCGGCCGGGGGCCTTCACGGCTTGTCGGGGATGTCAGCGTCCATCCACGAGGCCGATTCGCAGACCGGGTTGCCGCAACGCCCGCACGATGGGTTGCCGCGCGTGGCGGGGCCGGATTCTGGCGAGGTCTTCACGCCGCGCGCGGCACCCGGGGACGACCTGCCAACCTTCAGTCCGCTCTACCGCCAGATCAAGGCGCGATTGCTGCGTGCGCTCGAAGAAGGCGAATGGAAGGCAGGCGCAATGATTCCCAGCGAGGGTGGGCTCGCGCGTCGTTTCATGGTGAGTCAGGGCACCGTACGCAAGGCCATCGAGGAGCTTGCCACCGAACATGTGCTCGTGCGCCATCAGGGGCGCGGTACCTTCGTGGCCACGCATCATGAGGAGCGTGCCCAGTTCAGGTTTCTGCGCCTGCGCAAGGACACCGGTGGCTTGCCCGCCACCGAAAGCCGCATCATCGAGTGCAGGCGTTGCCGCCCCCCCGCAGAGGTCGCCCGCGAGTTGCGCCTTCGTGCCGCCGAGTCGGCGATCTTCATCCGGCGGCTCCTCAGCGTGGACCGCGCGGCCACGGTGCTCGATGAGATCTGGGTACCAGCCGGACTGTTTCGAGGACTGAACATCGAGCGCCTTGAAGCCCACCATGGGCCGCTCTACGCGCTCTTTGAGCGCAACTTCGGCGTGACGATGCTGCGCGCTCATGAACGCCTGAAAGCGATTGCCTGCCCGGCCGAGCAGGCACAGTGGCTCGGGCTTGCCGAGGGAAGTGCGGTTCTTCTGGTGGACCGGGTATCCACAACCTACAACGATCAGCCGGTTGAAGTGCGCAAGGGATACTATCTCACCCGCGAGCACCATTATGCAAACGAACTCCTCTGAACCCACCCGATCCAGCCGCCTGCCGCGCCAAGGGACAGTCTCCGTTGTGGCCTGCGGTGAATTGGCGCAAGATGCGGTTGGGTCGGTGCCTGGCGCCGGCGTGCCGGTTGCCTCGAGTGCTCGCACGGTTGCCTCGAGTGCTCGCACGGTTGCCTCGAGTGCGCGTATGGCTGCTTCCTGCAATCGAGCGTCAAGGCATCGAGCCCGGGGAGTCGTGGATGCCGCGCATGCCTTCGTGAAATGCGATCATGCGGTTTCGGTCTTGCACGGGGGGCAGGGAACGCAGAGTCCCGGCGCCTTCAAATGGGAGTCACTTCGGTGAGTACTTCGCGCCCGCAGTTTCGCAACATCCACATCACGCAGATCCTCGGCTACCGTCTCCCGCTCGCCGGAATCGTCTCGATCCTGCATCGGGTAAGCGGCGCGGTGCTGTTCCTCTTCGGCCTTCCGCTCATGCTCTACGCGCTCGAGCAGAGCCTGGTCTCGGAGATGACGCATGCGAACCTTGCCACCGCGCTCGGCCATCCCCTGGTGAAGCTGCTCGCCCTCGGTCTGATCTGGGGGTTTCTGCATCACGCCATTGCAGGGGTACGCTACCTGGTGCTCGACCTGCACATCGGAACCGGCAGGGAGCAGGCAAAGTCGAGTGCGCGGCTTGTGCTGATCCTGAGTCTTGCGCTTACCGCGGTGGTGGCACTCAAACTCTTCGGAGCCATCTGAGATGCATCAGCACCGAGGCTTCAACAGCTTTGCACCGGTGCGGGATGCGCATGCGCGAGGCAGCAACCCAGCGATCCCCGACCCGGAAATGCGCGCCCACGCTTGCCTCGCTCATCCGCGTCGGGATCCCCCACTTCAGGAACGTCCATGACAACCCGACGCGTTGTGACCGGTGCGCACTACGGTCTGAAGGACTGGCTTGCCCAGCGCATCACGGCTGTGGTGCTTCTCGCCTATGTGTCGATTCTGGTGGCTTCGGTGGCAGGCGGTGCAGCGGCAAACTACGACGCGTGGGCCGGGCTCTTCGCGCGCGATTGGTTCAAGATCGTCACGCTCCTCGCCATGCTTTCGCTTTCGTGGCACGCCTGGGTGGGGGTGCGTGACATCTACATGGACTACATCAAACCAACTGCGGTGCGTCTGTCGCTGCAGGTCTTCACGATCGTGGTGTTGATCGGCTACCTTTGCTGGACTGCGCTCATTCTGTGGAAAGTGTGATGAGGATCGAAGCATGACTGAAGTGGCAACACATCTGGCCAACAATCTGCCGCGCCGCCGCTTCGACGCGGTGATCGTTGGCGCGGGCGGTTCGGGGATGCGCTGCTCCTTGCAGCTTGCCCAGGCGGGCTACAGCGTGGCCGTGCTCAGCAAGGTTTTTCCCACCCGCTCCCACACGGTGGCCGCGCAAGGGGGAATCGGTGCGGCACTCGGCAACATGTCGGAGGACAGCTGGTACTGGCACATGTTCGACACCGTGAAGGGGTCGGATTATCTGGGCGATCAGGATGCCATCGAGTTCATGTGCCGCGAAGCGCCGAAGGTGGTGTACGAACTCGAGCACTTTGGCATGCCGTTCGACCGCAACCCGGACGGCACGATCTACCAGCGCCCTTTTGGAGGGCATACCGCCAACTTCGGGGAAAAGCCGGTGCAGCGGGCTTGCGCCGCTGCCGACCGCACCGGGCACGCGCTGCTGCACACGCTCTATCAGCGCAATGTGCAGTCGCGCACCCAGTTCTTTGTCGAGTGGATGGCGCTCGACCTGGTGAGGGATTCGGCAGGGGCGGTCGTGGGGGTGGTTGCGCTCGAGATGGAGAGCGGCGAGGTGATGGTGCTCCAGGCCAAGGTCACAGTGCTGGCCACCGGCGGCGCCGGGCGGATCTGGCAGGCTTCCACCAACGCTTTCATCAACACCGGCGATGGCATGGGAATGGCCGCGCGGGCAGGAATTCCGCTCGAGGACATGGAGTTCTGGCAGTTCCACCCCACAGGGGTGGCGGGTGCAGGGGTTCTGATCACCGAGGGCGTACGGGGCGAGGGCGGCATCCTGCTGAACAAGCACGGTGAGCGCTTCATGGAGCGCTATGCGCCCACGCTCAAGGATCTGGCGCCGCGCGACTTCGTGTCGCGTTCCATGGATCAGGAGATCAAGGAAGGACGCGGGTGTGGCGAGCATGGCGACCACGTGCTCCTCAAACTCGACCACCTGGGTGCCGACACGATCATGAAGCGTCTGCCCTCGATTCGCGAGATCGCAATCAAGTTTGCCAACGTCGATCCCATCAAGGACCCGATTCCGGTTGTGCCCACCATCCATTACCAGATGGGGGGAGTACCCACGAACTACCACGGCGAAGTGGTGGTGCCCAGAGGTGGCAATCCCAACGCGGTTGTGCCGGGCCTCTACGCCATCGGCGAGTGTGCCTGCGTCTCAGTGCACGGCGCCAACCGCCTTGGCACCAACTCGCTGCTTGATCTGCTGGTTTTCGGGCGTGCTGCGGGTAATCACATCGTCGCCAGCCGGCTGGCGCACGAGGAATTCCGCGATCTTCCCAAGGACGCAGGCGACCTTTCGCTCGCCCGTCTGGCAAGGCTCGAGGCTTCCTCGTCGGGCGAGGATGTGCAGGAGGTGGCCAGCGACGTGCGACGCACCATGCAGGCGCATTGTGGCGTCTTCCGTACCGACGAGTTGCTGCGCGAAGGGGTTTCCAGGATCGCCGAACTCGACGCCCGTGCGCAATCGATCCATCTGAAGGACAAGTCGAAGGTGTTCAACACCGCCCGTGTGGAGGCGCTCGAACTCGACAACCTGATGGAGACCGCGAAGGCCACGATCGTTTCGGCGCAGGCGCGCAAGGAAAGCCGTGGGGCCCATGCGCACCGCGACTACCCCGCCCGGGACGACACCCACTGGATGCGTCACAGCCTCTGGTACTCGGAAGCGAACCGGCTCGACTACAAGCCGGTAGTGCTCAAGCCACTGTCGGTTGAAACCTTCCAGCCAAAGGCGCGTACCTTCTGAACCCGCTTGCGGCACTGCGCCCGCCACGCAGGTCTTGCGCGCAGCCCACCCATCGCTGAGGATAGCCATGAGCAAGGCGTTGAAGTTCTCGATTTACCGCTACGACCCGGACCGGGACGAAAAGCCCTCGATGCGCAACATCGAGGTCACACTTCAGTCCACCGACAAGATGCTTCTCGATGCCTTGATGCGCATCAAGAGCGATGTGGATCCCTCGCTCTCGTTTCGCCGCTCCTGCCGCGAGGGGGTGTGCGGCTCCGACGCGATGAACATCAACGGCAAGAACGGGCTTGCCTGCATCACCAACCTGCGCGACCTGCGTCAGCCGATCGTCCTCAAACCCCTGCCCGGTCTCCCGGTGATCCGCGACCTGATCGTGGACATGACCCTCTTCTTCAAGCAGTATCATTCGGTGCAGCCTTTCCTCATCAATGACACGCCTCCGCCCGAGAAGGAGCGCCTGCAATCGCCCGCAGATCGCGAAGAACTCGATGGCCTCTACGAGTGCATCCTTTGCGCCTGTTGCTCCACCAGTTGCCCGTCCTTCTGGTGGAACCCCGACAAGTTTGTGGGTCCGGCGGGTCTGCTGCAGGCCTACCGCTTCATTGCCGACACGCGCGATCAGGCCACTGCGGAGCGACTCGACAATCTGGAGGATCCGTACCGACTCTTCCGATGTCACTCCATCATGAACTGCGTGGACGTCTGTCCGAAGGGCCTCAATCCAACCCAGGCGATTGGCAAGATCAAGGAACTCATGGTCCGGCGCTCCGTCTGATGCATTGACCGCAAGGCCCTCGCCGTGGATCAGGCCAGCGAACACTCCTTCGATGCCCCTGCCGGGGCTCAATCCCTTTCTCCGCTCGCACTGCGACGGCTGCGTTGGCGCATGCGCCGTGGGCTTCTGGAAAACGATCTCCTCCTCACCGCATTCCTCGAGAGCAGGGCGGGCAGGATTTCAGCCGACGAGGTTGCCGGACTCGACCAACTGCTCGATCTTCCCGACCAGGATCTGCTCGAACTCATGCTCGGCCGCCGGCCTCCCGGGTCGCTGGTGTCTGATCCTCGCGCGCTGCGCGTGCTCGCTGCGCTTCAGTCGATCCGGTTGCTCCACGGCCCCAGCGGGTCTTCAACGATCACCCCTTCTCAGGCGATGAACCATGTCTGATCCCAAAGCCACGCTCAGTTTCTCCGACGGCACCCCGGCGGTCGAATTCCCGATCTACCAGGGCAGCCTGGGACCGGACGTCATCGACATTCGCAAGCTCTACGGCAAGACCGGCCGATTCACCTTCGATCCGGGCTTCATGTCGACGGCCGCCTGCGAATCGTCGATCACCTTCATCGACGGCGACAGGGGCGAGTTGCTCTACCGCGGATATCCGATCGAGCAGATCGCAGTGCAGTGCGATTATCTCGAGACCTGTTATCTGCTGTTGCACGGCGAGTTGCCCACCCGTGTCCAGAAGACGACCTTCACCCGCACGGTCACCTTGCACACCATGGTGCACGAGCAGATGCAGCGCTTTTTCCAGGGGTTCCGTCGCGATGCGCATCCCATGGCGGTCCTCGTGGGCGTGGTTGGCGCGCTCTCGGCCTTCTATCACGACAGCCTCGACATCAATGACCCCTCGCACCGTGAGATCTCTGCCGTCCGGCTGATCGCAAAGATGCCCACACTGGTTACGATGGCCTATAAGTACTCGATCGGCCAGCCTTTCATCTATCCGAAAAATGCGCTTTCCTACAGTGCAAACTTCATGCGCATGATGTTCGGCAACCCCTGCGAGGACTACGAGGTCAACGATGTCCTTGTGCGTGCCCTCGACAGGATCCTCATCCTGCACGCCGACCACGAGCAGAACGCCTCAACCTCCACAGTGCGCCTGGCGGGGTCCTCCGGCGCAAATCCCTTCGCCTGCATCGCCGCGGGGATTGCCACGCTCTGGGGTCCGGCGCACGGGGGTGCCAACGAGGCCTGCCTGGTGATGCTCAACGAGATCCAGGCCATGGGTGGAGTTGAGCGTATAGGCGAGTTCATCGCCAAGGTGAAGGACAAGCACTCGGCGGTGAAGCTGATGGGGTTCGGCCACCGCGTCTACAAGAACTACGATCCGCGCGCCAAGCTGATGCGCGAGACCTGCCACGAAGTGCTCGGGGAGCTCGGCCTGGCCGACGATCCCCTGTTCAGGCTGGCGATGAAACTCGAGCAGATTGCACTCGAAGACGAGTACTTCGTGCAGCGCAAGCTCTATCCCAATGTGGACTTCTATTCAGGGATCGTGCAAAAGGCAATGGGCATTCCCACCGATATGTTCACCTGCATTTTTGCGCTTGCACGTACCGTGGGCTGGATTGCGCAATGGACCGAGATGATCGCGGATCCCGAGTACAAGATCGGCCGGCCGCGCCAACTCTTCAAGGGCGCACAGCGCAGGGACGTGCTGCCGCTTGATCAGCGGCGTGAGGTGGCGGCCGGAGCATGAGTGGAGCAGCAGGCCGCGCCGGCCGCATGCGCTCTTCCCGGGCAGGGGACTGAAGTCCCGGGTATGGGACTCGATGGGGCATGAGCTTCAAGTCTCGGGTAGCGGACTCGGTGGGGCATGAGCTTCAAGTCTCGGGTATGGGACTCGATGGGGCATGAGCCTGAAGTCGGCCAGCGGTCTGGCCTCTGGAAAACTCCGCCGTTGATCGGGCGGGTTGTCCGAAGACGATACGAGGAGGAGTAGCACTTGCACGCCACCAACATCAACGATCCGGCGTATTTCCATAAGGTGGTCGATTGCCAGTGGGCGTGCCCAGCGCATACCCCGGTGCCCGAATACATCCGCAAGATCGCAGCCGGGCAGTTTAACGACGCCTACATGATCAACTGGAGGTCCAACGTGTTCCCGGGGATCCTCGGGCGTACCTGCGATCGGCCCTGTGAGCCTGCGTGCCGTCGGGGCCGGGTTGAAGAGGCGAATCTGGAAAAGCCCGAACCGGTAGCCATCTGCAGGCTCAAGCGCGTGGCCGCCGACATGAAAGGCGAGGTTCGATCGCGGATGCCGAAAGCGCCGAGCCGCAGGAACGGCCATCGAATCGCCTGCATCGGCGCGGGTCCGGCCTCGCTCACGGTGGCAAGGGATCTCGCCCAGCTCGGCTACGAGCTCACCGTCTTCGACCGGGACCATCGTCCCGGGGGAATGATCTGGTCGCAGATTCCGCGTTTTCGCCTGCCGATGGAAGTCATCGACGAAGAGGTGGGCTACATCCTCGATCTCGGAGTGCGTTTCGAGCAACGCCACATTGCATCGATGCGCGCAATACTTGCCGAGGGCTACGACGCCTACTTCGTGGGTACGGGTGCTCCGCGTGGCAGGGATCTCGACCTGCCCGGGAGGCAGGAGGCCGCAGCCCACATCCAGGTGGGGATCAACTGGCTGTCCTCAGTGTCTTTCGGGCACACCACGGCGATTGCCAAGCGCGTGATCGTACTTGGCGGCGGAAACACCGCCATGGACTGCTGTCGTACCGCGCGGCGGCTCGGTGGCGAGGATGTGAAGGTCATCGTGCGCTCGGGGTTCGAGGAAATGAAGGCCTCGCCCTGGGAGAAGGAAGACGCGATGCACGAGGGGATCCCCATCCTCAACTTCCTGGTCCCGGTGGCCTTTGTGCATCAGGAGGGCCGTCTTGCAGGGGTGCGTTTCGACCGGGTAACGGCGCAGTATGATTCCATGTGCCGGCGCAAGCTTGTGTCGTCGGGCGAACCGGAGCAGTTCTTTCCCTGCGATGCGGTGCTGATCGCGGTCGGCCAGGAAAACGCCTTCCCCTGGATCGAGGCCGATGCCGGCATCGACTTCGACGAGTGGGGCATGCCGAGGCTCGACGGGAAGACGCTTCAGTCGAGCCTTCCGCAGGTCTTCTTCGGAGGCGACGCAGCACTCGGTCCGAAAAACATCATCTGGGCTGTGGCGCACGGACACGACGCGGCAATCTCGATCCACAAGTACCTGAACGGAGAGTCGATCCACGATCGACCGCCGCCCGGCATGAGCATGATGTCGCAGAAGATGGGCATCCACGAATGGAGCTACGACAACGAGATCCTTCCCGACCGGCGCTACAAGGTGCTCTGGGCCGATGTGGCCACCACCTTGCGCCACGTCAACATGGAAGTCGAACTCGGTTTTGACCCAGCCACCGCCTGGAAGGAGGCGCAGCGGTGTCTCAACTGCGACGTCCAGACGGTGTTTGCCCCGAAACTCTGCATCGAGTGCGATGCCTGCGTGGATATCTGCCCGATGGACTGCATCAGCTTCGTGAAGGACGGTGAGGAGTCCGAACTGCGCGGACGCCTGAAGGCGCCTGCGGCCAACATGAGCCAGGACCTCTACATCGCCAAAGGGCTCAAGACCGGTCGCATCATGGCCAAGGACGAGGACGTCTGTCTGCACTGCGGACTGTGTGCCGAGCGCTGCCCCACGGGTGCCTGGGATATGCAGAAGTCGCTGATCGAAATGGTGCATGCGGGCGAAGACGCCTGTGCGAAGCGTCATGCACCGCGTGGCGAGGCGGTGCCTGCATGATCGCCCGCGCAAGCACTGGCACCGGAGCTGCACGATGAAGCGCATCGAGGCCGTCAACGATTTCGTCGTCAAGTTTGCCAACGTCAACGGCTCAGGCTCGGCCTCGGCCAACGAACTCTTCGCGCGTGCATTCCTGCGCATGGGTATTCCGGTTTCGCCGCGTAATATCTTTCCGTCGAATATCCAGGGACTACCCACCTGGTACGAAGTCCGGGTCACCGAGCGCGGCTGGCTGGGCCGACGCGGTGGGGTTGACCTGATGGTTGCGATGAACCCGCAGACCTGGGAGCAGGATCTTCGCGAGATCGAGCCGGGTGGCTACCTGTTCTACGACAACACCAAGCTGGTCGCCCACCATCGCCTGCGGGAAGACATCCATGTGATCGGCATGCCGCTCACCGGAATCTGCAATGCGAGCTACAGCAATCCTCGCGAGAGACAGCTCTTCAAGAACATCATCTGTCTCGGAGCACTTGCCGGAATGATCGGCATCGAACCGCAGGTGATCGTTGCCCTGATTGCCGAGCAATACAAGGGCAAGGAGCGGCTGCTCGAACCCAACGTGCAGGCCTTGCACCTGGGACTCAACCACGCCGCCTCGCATCTCGAAAATGCCATGGGCTTGCGGGCGCAGCGGGCCAACGGGGTTGGCAAGCGCATCTTCATGGAGGGCAACGCCGCAGTTGCGCTTGGTGCGGTCTACGGTGGTGCCACGGTTTGCGCCTGGTATCCGATCACGCCCTCGTCCTCGGTGGCCGAGGCCTTCCAAAAGTACTGCAGCCGCTACCGGGTGGATCAGGAGAGTGGCGAGCACCGCTTTGCCATCGTTCAGGCGGAGGACGAACTCGCCTCGATCGGAATGGTGCTCGGTGCCGGATGGAATGGTGCGCGCGCTTTCACCGCCACCTCGGGGCCGGGCGTGTCGTTGATGGCCGAGTTCGTGGGTTTGGCCTACTTCGCCGAAATCCCGGCGGTGATCGTTGATGTGCAACGGGGCGGTCCCTCCACCGGCATGCCAACCCGCACCCAGCAATCTGACCTCACCAGTTGCGCCTACCTTTCACACGGCGACACCAAGCATGTGCTGCTCCTGCCGCAGGATCCCCACGAGTGCTTTGCCATGATGGCCGACGCGCTCGATCTGGCCGAACGCTTGCAGACGCCGGTTTTCCTCCTCACCGACCTCGACATCGGGATGAATCACCGGCTGTGCGAGCCTTTGCAGTGGGAGGAGGGACGACAGTACGACCGCGGCAAGGTGATGACGGCGGAAATGCTCGACGAGGGTGAGGTGTTTGGGCGTTATCTCGACGTTGACGGCGACGGGATTCCTTTTCGAACCTATCCGGGTACGCATGACAGCAGGGGCGCCTACTTCACCCGCGGTACTTCGAAGAATGCCTACGCGGTGTATTCCGAGGCGGGCGCCGATTACCAGTACAACATGGAGCGCCTCAACCGCAAGCATGATTTTGCGAGAACGCTTGTGCCGCAACCGATCGTGCGCCCGTCGACCTCGCCGAGTGACTACGGAGTGCTCTACTTTGGTTCCACAGCGGCCTCCATGGACGAGGCCCTCGAGGCGCTCGCAGGGCAGGGCGTGCACCTCGATGCCTGCCGTATCCGCGCCTTCCCCTTTCCC
>Ga0194118_10003493_pt1 | contig 18235 bp, 19 predicted proteins | sample TA2MahsurfametaG_2_FD_148662 | JGI IMG/M metagenome (GOLD analysis project Ga0194118, IMG submission 148662) | Freshwater microbial communities from Lake Tanganyika, Tanzania - TA2015013 Mahale N5 surface | ecosystem: Environmental > Aquatic > Freshwater > Lake | place: Tanzania: Lake...
TGGCACATTATTCTGCAAATCGACAGGCGTGTCTGGATATGTCAAAATAATGGCTCCATTTCCTGCCGAAGAAACTAGAGAACTTCCCAACTTATTGGTAGCCACTAGTCTAGCATAGACACCAGCACCCCATGGTAGCAAATATGGTGACGCTTTAAGAATTGAGACGGGTATTGTACATTTTGTCTATTCTTTTATTGCAGCGTTGTCGCCGTTACAGTTAACAGAGTCAACACTGTAAGTTGTCAAGTCGCTCCTTTATATTTGGATAGTGTAACTGGTTATTGGTGTGCCTCCATCGTATGGTGCCACCCAATCGATGACCACCACATAAGGATCATAAACTGAAATGCTAGTTAGTGGAGCTTATGGTTAATCTGGAATTTAGGCAGCAAGCACGGCAAAAGTTACAGAGTAGGCACTAAAGCCGACAGAGTTCCTTGCTCGAACTTGGAATCGGTAAGTAACTGCAGAGTTGAGGCCAGTCACCGTGTAGGTCTAGCTTGAAATACCTGATGCCAAATCAACAAAACTACCTCCAAGACCTAAATCTGTTTAAATCTGGTAGTCAATGATTGGTGTCCCTCCGATCGATACACCCTACTGCCAAATAAGACCAATCTGGGAATCAGTTGTGATTGCAGGTACGTTCGCGAGGCTTATAGGTGCATCTGGCACTAATAAGATAACAGCACCGCCGCCAGGAGATGATTCAGATGAGTCTCCATAAGCATTTACTGCGATTAGTTTAGCATTAATGTTTTGGCCCAAAGTCAAGCTGAACGGCACTCCAGTAAACATGCTCAACGGAATAGTGCACTGGGTATTAGCAACGATTGTTGGTACTGATCCATCACAATAAGTCGTCTCTAGCGAATAAAAGTTGTCTATTTATCGGAAATAGACGCGATAAGCTATAATAGGAGTGCCGTTAGCAGCAGGTGCGCTCCAGTGGAAGACTACTTTGTCTGCGACTACAGTTGAGGTCGGCCCCGCAGGTATGGAAGGCACAGTCGCACATAAAATGCTTGCTGTATTGCTGTAGTCACTCAGTCCGTATGAGTTACGCGCTTGCACTTTGAACTTATAGGTGACTCCTGTTGTGAGGCCTTCCGCTGTGTAGCTCGTGGCTGATATACTGGATGCAAGCACTATGAACTCATTAGTGCTCTAGTCAAAAGAAATCACGAAGTCTAAAACCGGTGCACCACCATTTGCCACACCTAATTCCCAACTAAAAGTTATAGATGATGCTGATCTTGAGGCAACAGTCTCTTTCAAGTTAAGTGGTGGATCTGGGTTTGTTAAAATCTAAGCCCCATTCCCAACAGTGGACACTCCAGAGTACCCATACAGATTGTATGCGGTTACTCTTGCGTGGACGCTCGAGCCCCAAGGCAGCTAGAAGGCGCTCGCCCTCAAAGTTGAGATTGGAACAAGACAGCTTTAACTTCTGATGATCTCAGGCTAAGAGCCAGCGCATGATGTCGAGTCAACGGCGAATGTGGTCTCATCCCTCCTCCTAATTTCTATTACGTAGCCAAGAATCGGTGAGCCTTAATTGTTGGGCGCTGACCATTGTATCTTTACAAATAAGCCTTGCACTGTAGTCGTTGGTGCTAGTGGTGTATCTGGAATTTAACCGGCCAGCACTGTGATCTCCTAAGAGAAAGGACTCAAACCATAAATGTTTCTAGCCTACACTTTGATCTTATACTAGTTTCCGGCCGTCAATCCCTTAATTGTGTAGATTTGACTCAGCACATACGGGATAATAATGTAATTTGTATCAGAAACTGGAGCATAAGAGATAGAATAATCAAGAACGGTTGATCCACCATTTTCGACACCTTAACTCCAGTAGATGCCAATTTACGATGCAGAGTTAATTTAAGTGTCTGTTCGCAGATTTATAGGAGCATCAGGCACCGTCAAAATGATGCCACCGTTTCCTTATGGGGATAAAAGAGAGCTACCAACTACATTTATTGCCGCTACTTTTGCGTAAACTTCCGAGCCCCAAGCCAGATCGTATGGCAATTCAATCAGGTCCGTGATCAAGACTTAGCAGCGTCTTGTGCTTACTATTGTTTCATCGGTGCCGTCGCAGTTTGTTATCTCCTCTGTAAAGGTGATGCCATCTTTTTGCCTAATAAGGATCTTGTATGCTGTGATTGGAGTGCTACCGTCGAAAGGAGCCGTCCATGACAACGAGACATGTGTTGTCGAGGTAACAGCTGTCGCAGGTGCTGAAGGTTAATCAGGCACCTAGGCTGCCAAAATTGAAATTTCGGATGAGAAGGCAGAGAAGCCGACCGAGTTCCTTGCCTAAACCATGAAGCGGTATGTCTGACCACTCGAGATGGAGACATCCGTTTGGTAGGACTTTGTCAGGACACCTGAGGCCAGTGTAACAAAGCCCACATTAGATTGGTAGTAGGAAATCCTATAGTCGAGGATAGCAGTGCCGCCATCATTGGCTGCATCATTCCAAGTGAGCCCAATCACCGAATTCGTTGTAACTTAAGAATTATTAAGCAGCTCAACGGGTGCATCAGGCACAAAGACTATCAAGCCACCGTTTCCAGCTGGTGATGACGGGGAGTCACCGTATGCATTCGTTGCAACAACTTTTATGAAAATACCGTATCCCTTCAGCAAGCTAAATGGTGTTGTAGTCAGTTTACTTAAAGGTACAATACATTCTTTGTTATTAACAACGGCAGTATTGAGTCCGTTGCATACAGACTGGTCAATTATGTATTGCAGATCGGCTTTTCTGATGTAAATCTTATAGCCAGTTATTGGTGTGCCGTTAGCAACCGGCTTATTCCACTTGAATATCACATTTTCAGCGACGACGTAAGTAGATGGCGTGCTGGGTGCCTCCGGAGCTGCAGCACATAGAATCGCGATCTCAGAGCTATAAGCGCTGTAACCGAAGTCATTCTGTGCCTCAACTCTAAATTTGTAAATTAGGCCAAAAGTTAGTCCCTAAGCCGTATACTTCAGTTATTTAAGGCCTTAAGCGAGATTTACCCATTCTCCTACAGCATTATCAAAGCTTACTCTATAGTCAATAACAGAATTTCCGCCATTCGCTGCTCCTTCGACCCAGCTGAAGCTAATCGAAGTTGATGTTCTCTGCGAAACAATCTCCGCTAGTTCTTTAGGCGAATCAGCGTAAGTAATTATGATTGCACCGTTTCCAGCTTCAGACGATAAAGAGTCACCAAAAGCGTTTGTGGCAATAACCTTTGCGTGAACTGATGCACCCCAAGGTAAATTGAAGGGAGCTGCTTTTAGTAGTGACACTTTGATATCACACCGTGTGCTCTGAATAATAAAGAAGGCTGAGCCATCACAATCTGTCAATTCAAGTGCGTAAGTGGTCTGATCGGCTTTCCTGATCATAATCTTGTAACCGATTATTTCTGAGCCTCCAGAAGCAGGAGCTACCCATTCAACCCGAACGGTGTCTTTATTGAAAGTTGTAGTGGGCGCAGCAGGCTATTAAGGAACTTGTGCGGCCAATATTTCGACTTCTTAAGACAGAGCACTGAAGCCAAACCTATTTCTAGCTTGTATTCTAAACTTGTAGACCGTGCCAGGCGTTAAGTTGATAGCTTGATAGCTCAAATCAGTCACTCCGGAGTCTAGCGTTATGTAGGGATTTGTGCCCGTGGTCGAACTTATCTTATAGTCTATAACGGGTGATCCACCATTCTGTGCACCTTCTAGCCATTTCAAACCAATCACAATATCAGTTGTGACGCTGGGATCATTTTATACGCTCAAAGGGGCATCTGGGTTTGTCAAAATTACGGCTCCATTACCCTCATCAGAGCTAACAGAGCTGCCCCGAATGTTTACAGCGACCACTCTAGCATAAATACTTGAGCCCCATAATAAATTTATCGGAGATTGTGCGAAAATGTACGTTGGCACAGCACATGATCTTGCAGATAGTATCGCAGATTATGCGCCATCACAATTGGCTTTAATTTCTTTATAAGTCACACCATCAGCATACTTGAATAGGACCTAGTAGCTAGTTATGGGAGAACCGCCATACCATGGCGCAGTCCACTAGACCACAACGTTCAACCCAGAGATAGTTGTTATCGGAGCTGATGGCTTATTTGGCCTCTATGCAGCTAGTATAGCAAACTAAGCTGACTATATGCTATAACCGACTGAGTTTCGGGCTTCAACTATAAATCTGTATGTTGCTCCAGCTGTCAACGTCACCGTTGTTTCATAGTAGCGATTTATTACACCAGTGGCAAGCGTCTACCAAACACCGATCGATTGATCGTAGGAGACCCTGTAGTCGATGATCGGAGAGCCGCCGGTCGATACACCGTTGTTCCATCTAAGTCCGATAACAGAGGCTGAACTTGTTGAAGGCTCAAATGCCAAACCTACAGGTGAACTTGGGACAAGCAAAATACTTGCACCATTACCTTGCGTAGATGCCGCAGATTCACCGTAAGAGTTCGTCGCTTAAATCGTCGCAATAACGCTATCACCTTATCGTAGGCTAAATGGCTCAGCTTGCAGCGTAAGAAGAGGAATAGTGCAACTAAGTCTTGCGATGATTGTTGGATTCTGTCCATTGCAGTTAACAAGCTCCTCTGCAAACTTAGAGTCAGCTTTCTTGATCCTAATTCTATAGCTAGTGATTGGAGCGCCATTCGTGTTTGGGGCAACCCATTCGACTATGACCTGATCAGCGATAACACTTGTGACAGGTGCTTAGGGAATAGCAGGAATGAAAGCGCAGACTAGTTCGATTCGGCTCGATTCGACACTCAGTCCAAACGTGTTTCTAGCTTGCACTTTAAAGCTGTAGGTGACTCCTGGTTTTAATCCAGTAGCGGTAAATGACTGCGTTAACACACCTGATTTGAGCACAACATAGGAATCCAGACCTTGGTCATAGCTCACAGTGTAGTCTAAGACCGTTGCTCCTCCATTTAAAGCTCCATCACTCCAACTTATGCCGATTGATGTAGCCGTTCTCTCAGAGTAGACTTCTGAGAGTGACACAGGAGGATTAGGTACCGTCAGAATTATCGCACCGTTACCCTCAGCTGACATCAAACTATCACCATAGATGTTAAAAGCAAGGACCTTTGCATAAATGCTCGAGCCGAAAGCTAAATTGAAAGGTTCTGATCTGAGTGATGTGATAGGCACACTACACTTTGAATTTGCGATAATAGCAGCGTTGGCGCCATTACAGTTCGTAAGGTCTAGCGTGTATGTGATCTGATCACTCTATCTGATAAAGACTCGGTAGCCCGTAATCACAGAGCCTCTATTGTTAGGAGTGGCCCAGTCAATAATGACATTGCTACCAGAGACAGTCGTTACCGGTGCGTTAGGCTGGTCAGGAATCTATGCTGCCAGTATTGAGAGTTCGGCAGAATCTAAACTGGTACCATATGCGTTTCTGGACCGCACTTTGAACCTGTAAGTGATACCTTGAGTCAAGCCAACCGCTGTGTAGAACTGAGTTGTGATGCCTGAAGCCAGTGTTATGTAATTTCCTACACCCTAATCATAGTAGAGGTGGTAATCGATCACTGGCGTTCCTCCATTCGAAAATCCTTCAACCCAACTGACACCAATGCGCGAAGCAGAGGTCACCTGAGGCAAGTTGATAAAACTCAACGGTGCATCAGGTATAGTGAGTATGATTGCACCATTACCAGCAAGTGACTGTCTAGAGCTACCATAAGCATTTATTGCTGTCACTCTAGCCCAGATACTTGAGCCCCAAGGCAAACTAAATGGTGTCGTAATTAGGGCAGAGATGGGTACGGAACAACTCAGGCCATCACGAATGACTATGTTCGAACCGTCACAGCTCACGATCTACTCGGTGAAAGTTAGTTGATCGCTTTGTCTGATCCTGATCACGTAAGCAGTAATTGGCGAGCCTCTGCGATTCGGTGCCACCCATGTAATCTTTACTGTTAAACCATCTATCTGTGTGGTGGGAGCAGATGGCTAATCTGGCACTTAAGCTGCAAGGATTGAGACTTCGTTTGAGAAGGCACTGTATCCGACCGAGTTCCTCGCTTCAACTTTAAATCTGTAGGTAGTGCCTTGGTTCACAAGCTAAAGCGTGTAGCTCAATGATGTCAGCTCTTCCTCTAGCGTTACAAAGGCGCCACCTGCACCCTGGTCATAAGACAATCGATAGTAGGCAACGGGCTCTCCACCGTTCGATAGACCTTCCTGCCAAGTTATTCCGATCTGGAATGCGTTAGTCACCGTAGGACTATTCGCAAGGTTCAGTGGTGCATTTGGCACTAAGACAATCTTTGCCCCATTACCAGGCAATGACGCTTCGGAGTCACCATAGATATTGTATGCAACAAGGATCGCGAAGACGCTCTATCCTCGAGTCAACGAGTAAGGAGCCGCTGTCAGCGCGTCTAAAGGCACGGAGCAGGCTGTATTTGTGAAAATGGTTGACGATGCTCCATCACAATGAGTCAAGTCCTCAGTGAATGTCTCAAAGTCGGCCTATCTAATCTTTACGCGATAGCCTAGCAGTGGGGAGCCATTAGACTCTGGAGCTGTCCATTCGATCATTACGTAGGAGCCGCTGACTGAAGTCGTGGGAGCGGCAGGTTTGAATGGTGTGAAGCCGCTCAGCACAATCAGCTCCTCTGAGTACGCACTGTAGCCTAATGCGTTGCGAGCCTCGACCTTGAATTTATACTCCAAGCCAGCCGTCAAATCAGTCACTATCCACTAGGTTGATAGGATACCCGAGTAGAGCATCACATACTCTCTTATGCCTTGGTCAAAGCTTAATCTGTAGTCAATGACAGGAGTGCCGCCGTTTGAAGCACCTTCTGCCCAAGTGAGTCCAATTTTAGTGCCTGTCTTCTCTGTGATGTCCTCAGCAAAACTAACTGGTGGGTCGGGATAAGTTAAAATAACAGCACCGTTTCCATCGCTTGAAACTTTAGATTATCCATAGGCATTCGTTGCAACCACCTACGCCCAAACACTCGATCCCCAAACCAAAGAGAAAGGAGCAATCCGCAGTTAGCCAATCGGAATAAAACACTCAGTGGCTGCGATAATGCTAGCACTCGATCCATCACAGTAAGTCAGCGATTCCAAGAAGCTCACACCATCCATCGACCTAATCTTTATCACGTAAGCAGTTAACGCTGATCCCATACTATCTGGCGCGATCCAGTCGATCTTCACGTTTGAGCCAACTATAGATGTGATCGGCGCTAGTGGCTATGCAGGTCTCTAAGCAGCTAGCACAGCGACAACACTTGAATAGAGACTGAAACCGTAGTCACTCCTCGCTTAAATCCTGAACCTATAGGTTTTTCCCTACGTGACTGGCGTGAAGATGAAATTAGTCTCGGTGAGGGCTGACTTGAGCACGTGGCTGCTCCCATCATTCAAACCTTTGTCGAAGCTTATTCTATAGTCAATCACATTCAAGCCATACCAGACAGGTCCTGGCTGCCAGCTTAATGCGATTTGGGATGCAGATGTAAGCGCTGTCGATTAGAAGCTGATAGGCACATCTGGTGAGTCGGCGATCACTCCACCAGACCCAGCCACTGATGCTACCGAGTCACCCTTTATGTTTGAAGCGATCAGAATAGCGTAGACAGTATCTCCGTAGGCTAGTGAGTAAGGTGATGCTAAAAGCGTCGTAATCATTACGCTGCATGATCTGGTTGAGACAACACTGGCAACCTTTCCCTAGCAATCCGTCGATTCAGTGAACGTGACGCCATCACTTTGACGAACTTTTACGGTGTAGCTTGTAATCTCGGATGCACCGTTATAGGGCGCATTCCAACTGAATACGATTTAATCCTATATTCTTTATAAGGTTGGGGCCTGTGGCTATGATGGTGGCTAAGCAGCAAGTATTGTGACTGCTGCCGACTCAGGACTCTAGCCTACAGCGTTGCGTGCACGAACCTTAAATTAGTAAGTGTTGCCAGCTATTAGTGGAACAGTTGTCTAGTAGAAGCGAGTTGTAACACCAATCGCAAGGTCTATCCACCTATTATTGGACTGGTCGTACGAGATTGCGTAGTCTATGATTGGTGTTCCACCATCAGTTAATCCTTCGTTCCACGTGAGGCCTATCACAGATGCAGTCGTCACAGCTTTGTTATCAGCAAGGTTTGTGGGAGCATCTGGCAGAATCACCATATATGCGCCGTTAAATACATCTGACACTTATGAGTTTCCGTAGAAATTAGTAGCAGTGACTTTAGCGTAGATGCTGCTTCCTAAGTCTAGATTAAACGGCGTAAATAAAAGTCTGATGATAGGGATAGAACAGTGTGTCGCACTGACAATTGTCTGTTTACTGCCATCGCAATTCACGAGGTCTTAAGAGAAATTTCCGTCGCTTTGCAAGATTTCCACCTTGTAACTCGTGATAGGAGCACCGTTTGAGGAGGGCGCTATCCAACTTATCATGATCGAGTCGAAGTTGACTGAGGTAACGACTGTTTCGACTTTATTCGGAATAAAGGCACAAAAGATGTAGACTGAGCTACTTGGAACAGAGTAGCCATACTCATTCCTAGCCTCAATCTAGAATTTGTAATTGGCACCTGTTGTTAACCCGACAGCGGTGTAAGGTGACAAAATCACATTTTCAATAACTGTCACGGTCAATCCCGTCTAATACGTAACCCTGTAATCCAGCACAGGCGCACCTCCATTAGCAGCACCAGCCGTCCACTCAACGCCGAGTGTAGTCTCTGACCTCGATGCATAGAACTCAGCTAAATTGATCGGCCGATCTGGCGCAGTTAGTATATAGGCTCCATTGCCAACAGGAGACTCCTCAGACAAACCATAAAGATTTATCGCTGTAACTTTAGCATGAATGCTGGCTCCCCACGGCAGTTGGAACGACGCGGCTCTCAGTGTTGAGATAGGCACAGTGCATTGGGTTTGGGATACGATCGCGGCTTTGTTGCCGTCACAGTCCGTCGAATCCGTTGCAAATGAGGTGCCATCTGCGCGCCTAATCTGGATAATGTAGCTGTAGATGGGAGAGCCGTTATCAGTGGGCGCTTGCCAATCAATCACGACATTGGAGCCGCTGATAGTTGTAGTTGGAGCGGTAGGTCTTTCAGGTTTTTGTGCCGCCAAGATTTGAACTTCGCTCGAAAAGTCACTCAGACCGTAACTGTTCCTTGCTTAAAGTTTGAACTTGTAGGTGGTGCCGACTGAGAGAGCTGTTGCTGTGAAAGATTTTTAGGTGATTGACGACTGCAATACTTGATAGGATCCGTCTGCCACTGCAAAAGAAATTTAGTAGTCAAGAACAGTGGCTCCGCCTTCGAATGGTGCTTTTTGCCAAGAAAGACCAATTTAGTCTTTAGTTGTCACCGCCGGCACATTTGTTACAGAGATCGGTGGATTTGGTCTCGTCAGTATCACAGCTCCATTTCCTTGAACAGATGCAACAGATGTACCAACGATATTGATAGCGCTGACTCTAGCATAGATGTCGGAGCCCCATGGTAAATTAAACGGCTCTGACAACAGTGTTGCAATAGGAATTCTACAAGAGAGAGCCGATGCGCTATTCTTGACATTACAGGAAGTGGCCTCCTCCGAGAAACTGACACCGTCTACGCGCCTTATCTAAACCAAGTAGCCTATGATCGGGGTACTGCCATCGCCTGGAGCTGTCCAAGTGATCTAGACGTGAGAGCCACTGATCATCGTTACTGGCGATGCTGGCTAGTCTGGTATCTACGCAGCTAGGATAGCTATTTCAGTAGACAGCGGTGAGTATCCGACTGAGTTGCGAGATTGGATCCTAAATTTATAGGTGCGTCCAGATATCAACGCTACTGCTGTTGTGTATTGAGTCTGCATCAAATCTTCAGCTAGAGTGATATACGTGCCGATTGACTGATCATAGGTGATTCTGTAATCTAGCACAGCTGTTCCTCCATCAGAGAGACCACCTTGCCAACTCAATCCAATTCGATTCTCGTTAGTCACATCAGGATTGTTTGAAAGTAATGGTGTATCAGGTACGCTAACGATGATCGCACCTCTTCCAACATCTGAAAGCTCCGACTCGCCATAGAAATTGATTGCTGAGATCCTGGCTCGGACGCTCTGTCCTCTCACCAGATTAAAAGGTTCTGCTGTGAGAGTGGCCAGCGGTATTGAGCAAGTGACAGCAAGTGATTTTTCGGACAGGCACTCGGCTGACTCTTACTAGAAAGCAAGGTCTGCTCTACGAATGTATACTTTGTAGCCAGTGATTGGATTGCCTCTAGCTGACGGCTGTGTCCAACTGACAGTCACTCGGTCTGCTACAACTGAAGTCGCTGGGTTGAGAGGAGCAGCAGGTTTTGTTGCAGCTACGAGCGTCAACACTGCAGACGACTCACTAAGACCGAAGTCATTTTCGGCCTGCACCCTAAAGTGGTAAGTGGTTCCAAATGTTAGACCAGATACGACAGCTGAACGTGTTGTCACGGTGCTAAGTGTCACGTAGTCGCCTGAGCCGATGGCTTAGCTTATTGTGTAGGCAAATATGGCGACACCGCCATTGAAAAGGCCGTCGTCCCACTTGAGTCCTAGGGTTGACTCTGATCGTTGCGCCAGATCTTCAACAAGATTTATTGGGGAATCTGGCAACGTTATTAAATATGCACCATTGCCAGCTGGCGAAGCAGCGGAATCACCGTAAATGTTCGTCGCAATAATGTAGGCGTAAATTGCATCACCCCATTGAAGGTTAAACGGAGCAGTCCTTAAGACATCTTTACTGATACTGCAATCTGTGTTAATGACTAGCTCAGGCAGGCTACTATCACAGTTGCCCAGAGGCTGGGCATAGGTAGTTTTGTCTGACTGTCGAATATAGACTTAGTAGGAGGTTATCGGGGAACCTTGCTCAAACGGAGCTATCCAGTCAATCTTAAGCTTAGCGCCTTCAATTATCGTCAATGGCTCGACTGGAGCGTCTGGAATCTGTGCAACCAGTACGATAACCGCATCCGAGAATTTGCTGTATCCGAATGTGTTCCTTGACTGCACCTTGAACGCATAGTAAATTCCGACTAGAAGTGGTTTTGCTGTGTAGGGAAGGGAGACGATATTGGACTCCAACGTCACAAACTCCAAATTCATACCCGTCTTGTATGAGACTCTATAGTCGATCACAGGTGAGCCACCATTGTTTGCTCCATTTTGCCAATTTAGACCGACTGAGTTAGCATTTGTGATCAAGGGTAAATTGACCAGATTGACCGGTGCGTCAGGCTCTGTAAGAATGATACCACCGCTGCCTGCATCAGACTCAATTGACGCTCCCTTCGTATTGATCGCTATTACTTTAGCGGTGAGACTAGAACCCCAAGCCAGATTGAATGGCGCCTCAACAAACTTATAGCTTGGGATTGTGCACATTAAATTTTTGATTGTTGTCGCCGAAGAGCCATCACAGAAGTCAGTCTCCTACTCGTAGGTTACACTCAGAGACGTCTAGAAAACGATTTTGTAGGCTATGATTGCGCTACCACCGTTGTAGGGTGCAATCCAGGTCACGATCATGTTGGGTCCCGACTACACAGTCACGGGAGCATCTGGCTTATTCGGAGGTTGTGCTGCTAAAATTACGATCTCATTTGATTGTAAACTGAAGCCGACTGAATTCCTGGATTAGACCCTAAACTTATACCGAGCACCCGGTGTCAAAGTTACACTTGTCGAGTAGCTTAGTGTTAAAATACCGCTATCCAATATAACGTAAGCACCGGTACCCTAATCATACGAAACCCTATAATCAAGGATTGGTTAACCGCCTTATGATAAGCCATTATTCCACAGAAGACCGATCACAGAAGCTGTAGTAACAGTTACGTCATCTCTGAGCAAGACTGGTGCGTCTGGAACTAAAACGATTGTTGCCCCATTTCCTTATGGCGAAGAAGCTGACTCTCCATAAACATTCGTTGCAGTGACAGTTGCGAAGACACTATCACCAAGAGCCAGATTGAAAGGTGCTGCTTACAACGTCAACAAAGGTATACTGCACTATTGTGCAACGACAATCGCCGAATTCATACCATCGCAGCTTGCCAGCGCTTCATAGTATTTAGTATCCGAAGCTAGAAGTCTGACCCTGTAACTTCTTATTGAGGAGCCATTTGCAAAAGGATCTATCCATTTGACGATCACATTGCTGGCTATCACTGATGTTTGAGGTTCTGTAGGTATGTTTGGGATAAACGCGCATAGTAATTAAATGACATTGGAGTCCTAGGATAGACCATACGTGTTTCTAGCTTAAACTTTGAATTTGTATGTCACTCCTGGAGTCAAGGACGTTGCTGTGTAAGAGACTGTTTGAACAGCTGGCTGCAGTTCAGTGAAAACGCCGTCGCCTTGCTTATAGAGAACTCTGTATGACAAAACAGAGGCACCGCCATCAGCAGCTCCTGCCTTCCAGCTGAGACCAAGTGATGTGGCTGTGCGTTCGGATTAGTTTTCGATTAAGGAAACTGGTGCATCCGGGTAAGTTATAATAATTGCACCATTACCATAGTCGGAGGCAAGTGACTCTCCGTATTAATTGACGGCAATTACTTTCGAGAAAACACTTGAGCCCCATGGCAAACTGAATGGTGCTTAACGCAGGGTCGATATAGGAACACTACAAGATCTACTCGACACTACATTAGCTGATTCGCCATCACAATCGATAGGCTCCGTCGTGTAGGTTATACCATCACTCTGTCTGATTAAGACTCTGTAAGAATTGATTTTAGAGCCACCTGTCGAAACATCATTCCATGCGAAAACGACCGATAGAGAGCTGATTGTAGACGTTGGGGCTGTTGGTGGGTTGGGCACTTAACCGGCTAACACGACAGTCTCTGCCGAGTATTAGCTCTAACCGTAAGCATTTCTGGCAAGGACCTTAAATGTATAACTTGTACCCATCGTTAACCCAACAGCAGTGTAAGCCTGTGTCGTTATTGATGCTGCTAGGATCTAGTAAGGCTCCGCACCGTACTTATAAGCGAGTGTAAAGTCAAGAACGGGTTTGCCTCCATTCGAAATGCCTTAAGCCCAGTTGAGACCGATTTGAGATCCAGTTGTGACATTTGGGTTATTTGCTAGATTAATCGGGGCATCTGGTACTGTCAAAATTATAGCTCCGTTTCCATCACTAGAATCAAGGGACGTTCCATAAACATTTACGGCAGCAACCCTAGCAAAGATGCTAGAGCCCCATAATAAACTATAAGGTGCACTAATCAGAGTTTAAATTGGTATAGTGCAAATATTTGTCGATAATTGCTATGCAATAGACTCTTAACAGCTAACCAATGTGAAGGTTGAGGCTTATGATCTGACTTTGAATGTGAATTAAGAAATAGCTGACCCACCGTTGTCAGGATTTGTCCAAATTATCCTGACATTTAGGCCACTGATCGAGGTAGTTGGTGCAACAGGTTATGCTGGTATCTGAGCAGCGAGGATTATCAAGTCAGCAGACAACGGTGAATAGCCGACCGAGTTTCTAGCCTAGACTCTGAACTTATAGGTTCTGCCTTTGGTTAAAGGAACAGAAGTTGTGTAGTATAAGTTACTCACACCGTTTGCAATCTCAACCCAAGTTTCAGTGGACTGGTCATAATAAATCCTGTAATCTATTATTTGCTTGCCCCCTGATGATGCACCAGGTGTCCATTTGAGCCCTATTCTGTTCGCTGTGGTAATCGATGGCACATTTTAAAAATTGATAGGAGCATCAGGCACTAATACTATGTTAGCGCCTGAGCCTGGCTCAGATATCAAAGAGGCACCATAAATATTATGCGCCGTTACACGAACCCTTATTTCATCTCCTAGCGCTAAATTAAAAGGAGAAGACGTCAGGTCAGCTAAAGCCACAACGCATTTTTTTTCTGTAATCACCACAGTCGATGTGCCATCGCACCCTGTCACTGTTGTTACGAAGATACCTTGAGAATTTTAAATTCCAATCGTGTATTTTGTTATGAGAGATCCGTTGTCATGGGGAGCAGTCCAGGTTAACACGACCGTGTTTGTCTCAATGGTGGACACAGGTGCCACAGGTTGTTCAGGCACAAATGCACACAAGACTCTTAATGTTGTCGAGTAAAGACTAAAGCCGAATGAATTTCGTGCCTGGACCTTAAATGTGTATGTTGTGCCTGACATCAGACCTGTAGCCACGTACTCCTTTAAAACTAGGGCGTCGGCTAAAATGACGAAGTTGGTTGATCCAGTGCCTCTGTCGAAGCTAACACGGTAGTCAATGATCTCTGTACCACCATTGGAGAACCCATCCTGCCATGTCATACCAATTGTAGTTGCAGACTTAGGCACTTGATTTTCGATTAGACTAACGGGTGCACTTGGATTGGTGAGTATTATCGCACCGTTACCAATATCTGATCTCGATGAAATACCGTAAGCATTTTGTGCGGTCACGTACGCGTGCACAGAAGAACCCCAAGGTAGACTGAAGGGCAGCTCAACAAGCGATGTTATTTTTACTTGACAACTTTTGCCAGAGATTATTGAGGTTTGTGATCCATTACAGTTAGTTAAGTCCTGACTGAATGAAGTGCCATCACTCTGTCTTATAAAAACTCTGTAAGCTGTAATCGGTGATCCACCAGTGCTTTCCAGCTACCACGAAATAGTAACTCTATCGGAAGTTACTCTAGTTATTACACCAGTTGGTTAATCAGGCTTTTACGCCGCTAATATTGTTGCTTATGCAGAGAAAGAGCTATAGCCATAGATATTACGAGCCTAGACAACGAACTTATACGTTGTTCCTCTGGTGAGCCCTATTGCAGTATAAGTGTTGGTTGAAAGACCAGAATAAAGTTCAACGAAAACTCCTGTTCCAAGTCCTCCATCGTAACTTATCCTGTAATCGATAAGTGGGGAACCGCCGTCAGCGAGGCCAGCTGTCCAAGCAAGTCCGATTTACTCTCCGTTCGTGATCGCCGCAACATTAGCTAGATTAATCGGTGCATCTGTTACCGTCAATATTACAGCACCGTTTCCAACACTCGAAAAGACCGAGTTTCCAACTATATTGCCCGCGATAATCTTAGCGTATACGGATTATCCCCAGTTCAAATTAAATGGAGATGCCCTTAAAATCGAGATCGGAATCTAGCACTTAAGACTAGTAACGATTTGAGTTTTGCTTCCATCACAATTTGTCATTTCTTACCTATAGGTGACCTTATCGTTTTATTCGATCCAAATTTGGTAGTTTGTTATTGGACTTGAGCCATCATAAGGTGCTTGCCATTCAACTAGAACATTTGAGCCTAAAATAGAAGTTTTAGGGGCTGTAGGGGCATCAGGAATCTACGCGCAAAGAATCGTAATTTATGCTGGAGAGCTGAGTCCGACTGTGCTTCTCGCGTACACTCTGAATTTGTAGTAATTACCAGGGGATAATCCCACTATTGTCGTATACTGCAGCTCAGTGAGTCCCGTTGCAAGCGTGACCCACACATTAGTGACCTTTTCATAGGCTACAGTGTAGTCTAGAATTTGTTTACCATTTGATGAGGCACCCTGATTCCAAGCCAAACCTATCTACATGTCATTAGTGATTGTAGGTATATTTCTCAACATAGTTGGGCTATCAGGCACGAGTACAATCGTAGCACCTGAGCCTGTAATAGAGTACTGTGAGTCACCGTAAAAATTGTAAGCTATAACTTTTACATCGATAGTTGCTCCTAATGACAGACTGTACGGAGCGGAGGTCAAACTTGTGAGTGGAACAATGCACTGAGTCGCCTAAGTTATAGCACTTGTCGCACCGTTACAATCGATGAGGTTCTGTGAGTAAATATTCTCTGACTGCCGAATGAAGACTTTATAGCCCAAAATCACTGAGCCACCGTTGAATGGAGCCACCCAATCGATCAAAACATAGTCATTAATCACTATAGTTGTCGGTGCTTATGGTTTTGCTGGTACAAAAGCACACAGTACGGTGAGAGTGTTGCTGAAAGTTAGAGATAGGCCGAACTGATTCCTAGACTTCACCTTAAATTAGTACATATTTCCAGGTGTTAGACCTTGAGCCGTGTAGGACTTTGTGGCGATATTTGACGTAGCGACGGTGAAGACAGCATCTGCTGCGATTCCGTCAGCGATCCAAATTTAGTAGTCAATTATTGGTGAGCCCCTATTATCAGCCCCATTCTGCCAAACGAACGCAACATCAAAGAAGGATCTTAAAGATTCGTTCTCTATAAAATTGACAGGTGGGTCTGGGTTGTACATGAGTGTAGTTGGATTACTCAGCGGTGAGAAATTGGATTCCCCATAAATGTTATAAGCGATGATCTTTGCATAAACTTCTTAACCCCATTGCAAACCGTAGAGCTGGGACACAAATGAGGTTGAGGGGATAGCACATGATCTAGCTTTAAATATGCTTGTCTGGGAGCCATCACAATAGCTAAAGTTGATTAAGAAGGTGACTCCGTCACTCTTCCGTAAGTAGACTCGATACCCTATCACAGGAGAACCACCGTCGAAAGGTTCAGTCCAAGTAACTACTACGTTGTATGCTACGAGCGCGGTTGTAGGTGCTAAAGGTGTCGAGGGCTCCTATGCTGCCAAAACGGAAAGCTCAACCGAGTCATCACCCCAGTACTAAATATTTCTAGCCACCACTTTGAATGTGTAGATCACTCCTGCACTTAGACCAGTCGCTGTGTATCGCAATTGAGTCAAACCTTCTGCGATCCTGATCCATGTACCTGTTCCCTAAACTTACCACACTGCATAGTCGAGCACAGGTGAACCACCGTTATCGTAGCCCTCTGTCCATGTGAGTCCTATTGAGTAGCTTGTTGTAAGCAAGCGATTTTCCTTAAAGTTCAAAGGAGGTGAGGGTCCATTAAGTAAAACAGCACCGAAACCGATCAAAGAAAATGGAGATTAACCAACTATATTGACTGTGGCAATCCTGGCTTTTACAACGGTGCCCCAAAGTAAAGCGAATGGAGCCATATTTAAAACTTTGTTAGGTATGAAGCACTGACGTTGCTAGACGATAATGGCATCAGTACCATCACAATTTACTTTATCCTCTATGTAAGTGACACCATCGAATGACTAGATTTCGACGATGTATGCCTAAATAGACGTTCCACCATCATCTGGTGCGTTCCATGAAACCATTACGTTCCTTCCAATCGATGTCGTCAAGGGTGCCGCTGGTGTTCCTGGAATCTGTGCTGCAAGTATGGCAATCTCTTCAGAAAAAGCAGAGTAACCAACTGCATTTCTGGCTTAGACCCTGAATTTATACGTATTACCCTAAATCAAAGGCAAGGCAGTCGTGTAAGTATAAATAGTAATCTAGTCTTAAAGGAAAGTCCACACGCCAACTGACTGATCGTAAGATACTCTATAATCAATGACAGGTGTGCCACCATCAGAGAATCCTTTTGACCAGATAAACCCTATACTTCTTCTGTTAGTGATCGATAGGTCATTCCTTAAGAGGATTGGGGCATCCGGAACGATAATCATGATTGCACCGTTACCCTCGACTGAGTAAGGTGAATCACCATACTAGTTTTGTGCGATAATCTTAGCATAAACAGAATTGCCCTTTATTAAATCGTATGGCGCAGAAGTCAGCACCTCAAGAGGAATCTTGCACTTGCGCGCTGCGACAACTGCCGCACTAAATGCATAGCAATGATTATCTTCAATATAGTAATTTTGGTCAGATGCTCTAATGTAGACTTTATAACCGATGATCACCGATCCCTGGTTATCAGGTCGGAACCATTGGACCTGGATATCTGATGTGATGGTAGTTGAAGTTTAAGGCGCAACAGGTGCTAATGGAGGTCCAGCACACAGTGCAGCCAGTGTGGTTGACCACTAATCGCTGTAGCCGAATTCATTTCTGGCCTTCACTCTAAACGTGTAAGTGATACCTATCGTCAGCCCAGTCACTGTGTAGTAACGATCAGTGACACCTGATGCAATTGTTGTAAACATCTGAAGACCTTGGTCGTATTGTACCTGATAGTCGATTATGGGCGTTCCTCCGTTGAATCCTTCATCCCACATGATTCCTAATTGTGAGGATGTTCTCAAACTGATATTCTCAGCAAGATTTATCGGAGCATTGGGATTTGTCTAT
>Ga0194118_10003497_pt1 | contig 18185 bp, 15 predicted proteins | sample TA2MahsurfametaG_2_FD_148662 | JGI IMG/M metagenome (GOLD analysis project Ga0194118, IMG submission 148662) | Freshwater microbial communities from Lake Tanganyika, Tanzania - TA2015013 Mahale N5 surface | ecosystem: Environmental > Aquatic > Freshwater > Lake | place: Tanzania: Lake...
GTGCGCACTTCATGGCTCATGTTTGCCAAGAATTCGCTTTTGGCGCGCGTCGCAGCCTCGGCGAGATCTCTCTGCTGCGCGAGTTCTCCGGTGCGCTCGGCGACGACCTGCTCGAGCTGATCGCGATAGCGGACAATCTCGAGATCCCTCGCGCGACGTTGCGTCACATCGCGAATGATCGACGTGTGCAGCATCCCGTCACGAGTTTTAAGGCTCGAGACACTGACCTCGATATCGATGACCCGTCCGTCGCGAGTCAAACCGTGCAAGGTACGGGCAGCCTCCAAAGACCGCGCACCCTTTTGGTAGCCGTCCACCCAGGCATCGTGACGACCTGCAGCCGCTTTCGGCATGAGCATGAGCAGCGACTGGCCGATGAGTTCAGTCATCGCGTAGCCAAAAAGTTTCTCAGCGGCCCTGTTGAAGCCGACAATGCGGCTCTGCGCGTCGATCGTGACGATGGCATCGGCGGCAAGATCAACCAGCGAGCGATATCGCTCGCGGCTTTCCTCGATATTTGCAAGGGCACCGCTGATCGCACCCGACATCGAATTGAAAGCATTCCCCGCGGCATCGAGATCGACCAGGCGAAAAGATTCGGCACGCCGCGAGTAGTTGCCGGAGGCAAGGTCGGTGGCTACATCCGTCAGCTCACGAATCGACGAACGCATCATGAAATAAAGCAAGGTCAGGAATGCGACGACGACTCCTAGCAGCAAAAGCATGGTCGCAATGGCCGAGCCGACGACGGCCCAGCGCTCGCGCGCAATGCTTCCTGCAAGATCAAGCTCGACGACCGCGACGCCCCGCGCGACGCTGCGCAGCTCGCCGGCATCCGCCGGAAAGCGAAAGCTGCGCATCACCCATAGGCGACCCGTGCCCTTTCATTGACGATCTCCGTCCCGCCGCGCCGGGATACCACTTGCATGCGATCGAGAATCTCGCGCGGCGCAGCGACGCTTTGACCCATGAATTCGAGTCGCGTTGCCGCCGCCACGCGCAACTGCGGCTCGAGGATCAAAGCTCTTTCAACTCCAGGGGCTGCGACCACCGTGATCAGCAGTTCGGAGAGCAAATCGGGGTCGCGGGCGATGGAGCGTTCCGCCGTGATAGCGAGCGTGCCGACGGTCTCGACATAATGCTCGACGCGCTCGTCCCGGATTCGATCATCAGCGCGGGTGAGGGCAAGCGACGAGCCGATCAAAAATAACAGCAATGCGCCACCGGCAGCCCAACCAAAAATCAGTGTGGTCAGCGAAGCCTTGCGTAAAAAACCGGGTAGTCTCAAGGGGAAGATATTCAGAAACGAGCCCTACCCCATAAAACGACCATCGGCGATGCCCTGCAGATCGGCCGGGCGCCGCAGCAAACCCGCCATCAACAGCACCTCCGAGATATCTTTGACGACACCCTCTATCCGGCTCGGGGCCCCTGCAAACCAACGGCGGTTCTCTGCGAGATCAGGCAGTAACAGGCCATCGAATGAGGCTGCGACAGCAGTCGCGGGCAGACCCAAAATCTGCCCGAGTCGGTCGCTATGACTTGCTGGTGATCCTACCCAAGCATCACGCCCGACAAAAAAGCCTTTCACCAAAGCCGTCACATTGGCAGGGTTGTCTTTCGCAAAGTCGGCCCGAACCGCAATCGTATCAATGATTTTTCCGGGAATTGCAGCGCTGGAAAACACCTCGCGCATGCCGGTGCCAAGTAATCGTGACTTGACAGGCTCGTAGGTCACCACCGCATCGATCTTGCCGGCCTTGAGAAAATCTTCGTGCTCGTTGATCGCAGAATAGACGACCGTCACATCGGTGGCGGTCAAACTCGCAGCCCTGAGAGCAGCATCCAGCATGACTGCACCGACGGCGGTCTGCTCAACGCCAATACGCAAGCCATTGAGGCTCGCAACGTGGGTGACATCGCCTGGGGCAAGAAGCACATCGGCGCCCAGCGACACATCCACCACGGCAACCACGGTCAACGGCAATCCGGACTCACGGGCCGTTAATACCTCATCGATCGTCAGGCAGGCGGCATCCAGCACGCCGCCCTCCAAAGAACGAATGGAGGCCGAGGCCGAGGGTGTGTTGACGATCTTGACCAGCGACTCATCTAGGGCGCCCAAGTCGGCACCCAGAGACAGCAGGGCGTACCCGGGCCAGACGTGCTTACCCAGTCGTAGGACCGGTGCCGCCGAGGTGTTTCAGCCGGTCAATGCCGCGGCTAAGCCGAGTGCACTCGCGGAGCATACAAATCGCCGACGATCAATCACGCGCCTGTGCCCCCCCTATCGGAAGTCCGCCGCCTCGCTTTGTTTACGGCCGCGGTAACGAAAACCTGAGGGCGCCATGATAGGCCGAGCGTCAGTAATGCATTTCATCCGGCGAAGCCGTGAACCGCTCCACGGAGTCCAGAACGATCTTGCGAGCCTGTGCGGCATCACCCCAACCACTGATCTTCACCCACTTGCCAGGCTCGAGATCTTTGTAGTGTTGAAAAAAGTGACCGATGCGTTCGAGCCAATGCTTCGACACCTGACTGATGTCGTGCACATGGGTATAGCCGTTGAACACTTTGTCTACCGGTACGGCCAACAGTTTCTCGTCGGAGCCTGCCTCGTCCTGCATCAGCATCACACCGACGGGCCGACAGCGAATGACCGAACCCGGCACGAGCGGCAACGGTAAAATCACGAGTACATCTGCGGGGTCACCATCGCCACAAAGCGTGTGTGGGATATACCCGTAGTTGCAGGGATACCGCATCGGCGTCGACAGAATACGATCGACGAAGATCGCTCCGGTCGCCTTGTCCACCTCATATTTGACGGGGTCTGCGTCTTTCGGAATCTCGATGATTACATTGACGTCGTTCGGCACATCCTTGCCGGTCGGTACGAGTTCGAGTGCCATGCTTCCCTGCTCCCTAGACTGAACATGCGATAAGTTCTTTCACGGCCAAGCGCGCGGCCAGGCATCGCTATTCTCGCCGATCGCAGCGCCCGCCGGGAGTCGCTAGGATTGGCGACGTTTTCACCCGCCAAAAGGTCCGCGGAGACCCCAATGCGTATGTTCTCGCTGTCCCTCGCCGCTCTGCCCCTCGCCGCTCTGTCGCTCCTCGCGCTGGCACCCGTCGCGCTCGGTGGCGGCATCGCTGAGCTCGCCCCTGCGCGCCCCAAGACCTGCCTCGTGCTGAGCGGCGGCGGTGCGCGTGGCGCGGCCCACATCGGCGTCATTCGCGTGCTCGAGGAGATGCGTATTCCCATCGACTGCGTGGTGGGCACCAGCATGGGCGCCATCGTTGGCGCCTCCTGGGTCTCGGGCCGTAGCCCTGCCGAAATGGAGCGCGCCATGCGCACAGCGGACTGGGATGTGGTCCTCGGCGATGAGCCCGACCGTCCGCAGCGCTCCTGGCTCAGCAAGGATCTCGAGCGCGAGCGCGTCGTAGGCGCTGAGATCGGCATGGGTCGCAAAGGTGCCCTACTGCCAGGCGGTGCGGTCATCGGCCAACAGCTCGAGCGCTTTTTACAGGAACTGCTGGGTCCCCCGGTCAATCGCCGCTCCTTCGACGAACTTTCGATCCCCTTCCGCGCAATCGCCACCGACATCGAAACCGGGCAAATGAAGATTCTCGAGGCCGGCATCTTGAATGCAGCCGTGCGCGCGAGCATGTCGGTGCCGGGCGCCTTCGCGCCCCAGGAGATCGATGGCCGCTTGTACGTCGATGGCGGCCTCGTGCGCAATCTCGGCGTCGATGTCGCACGCGGCCTCGGTGCAGAGCTCGTGATCGCCGTGAATCTCGGCTCCACGCTCGCGGGGCGCGATGAAGTCAATTCTTTGGTCGGCGTCACCGCGCAGGTAATCAATATTTTGACCGACCAGAACGTCAACACCTCGCTCGCCGAACTGCAGAGCGGTGACGTGCTGATACAGCCGCTGCTCGGCAACTTCAGCGCAGCAAATTTCCGCGAGGCCACAGGCATCATCGGTCGTGGTGAAGACGCCGCGCGTGCCGTCAGCGATCGCTTGCAGGAATTCTCGGTCGATGAAACCACTTGGCAGGCGTGGCGGTCGCGCACCGTCGAAGCGAGTGCTGCTCCGCGCGCGCTCGCCGCTGTCGAGGTGCGCACCGAAAATTTGCGGTTCGTGAATCCCGAGCGCATCACCGCCGTACTCGATGAAATCCGCGCCAAAAGCAGTGAAACCGCCTTCGTCGATCGTGCAGTCGATGCGCTCTACGCAACCGATGATTTCCAACGGGTCACCTTGCGCACCGAGAGCCTGCCGACCGGCAACGTGGTAATCATCGAACCGCGCGAAAAATCCTGGGGTCCGAACTACCTGCGTTTCGGGACCACACTGACCACCAACCTCGAAGGCGAAAGCGGCTTCTCGGTCTTTGCCGATCTGCGCGCCACGTGGCTCAACGACCAGGGTCTCGAGTCGCGAACAAGGGTATCCCTCGGCGAAGTCATGTCGCTTCGCACCGAGCTGCTGCAGCCCCTCGAGCGACGCCAACGCTGGATCGCCGGAGCCTTCCTCGATGCCAGCGAACGTATCGATACGCTGTTTCTCGATGAGCAGCCCTTCACCCGCTTCAGCAACACCGTCGTGCGCTCAGGGCTCGAATTGCGCAGTCGCGATCAAACCGACGAGGAATGGCGCCTCGGGTTGGAACGTTCGTGGTACGACTTGCGCCGCGAATCCGGCATCGGTTTTGCCCCGGTGCGCGCGCACGCGACCACCGCGTTCCTGCGTTTTACGTATGACCGTCTCGACGACTGGGATTTTCCGCGCCGTGGTCTCTATGCCAGCATGAAGTTCGAGCAGGCTTTCGAGGCGCTCGGCGGCAGCGCCGACTACCGCAAAGCCGAAATCGAACTGCAAAAAGCGCTGGGCTCGGGCCGTCACAGCCTTTCGTTGCTTGGTCGCATTGGCAGTTCATTCGGCACCGACCTGCCCTTCGTCGAGGGTTTTGCGCTCGGCGGGTTTCAAAATCTCTCGGGGTTTGCCGATCGCCAAATCATCGCCAACGGCGGTGGCTTTGGTCGCGCGGTCTACGCGTATCAGTTGGCGGGTGGCGGAGCTGCCGCACGCGCGTTTTATCTCGGCGCCTCGCTCGAGGCGGGCGAAATTCGCGAGCGCCTTAACAGCACGCGACCGCTCACGCTGCAGCGCGACAAATTCTTTGTGGATCTGGTGTTTGCGTCGTCAGTATTCCTGGCTGCAGATACGGCGCTCGGACCGCTCTATCTTGGCGCAGGATTCGGCGAGGGCGGCGAACGCGCGGCTTATCTTTTCTTGGGCCGTCCCTGACGCGACCCAGCGGTCACCACTTTACGCAGGTGCGCGCGAAAATCCTGACCTAGCGCAGGGTGTGCGAGCGCATGGGCGACCGTGGCCTGCAGATAGCCGAGTTTGCTGCCGCAGTCATAGCGGGTACCCGCAAATCGGTATGCATAGACCGCCTCTTCGTGCAGCAAGCGTGCAATGCCATCGGTCAACTGGATCTCGCCGCCCGCACCGGCTCCGATACGCTCGAGATGATCAAAGATGGCAGGCGACAACAAATAACGACCCACCACCGCGAGATTCGACGGCGCGACGGCCGGCTTCGGCTTCTCGACGATACTGCGAATACGGGCGGTCTGCCCCGCCGCCTCGACCGCGACGATGCCGTATTTGTCGGTGTCTCGACGTGGCACGGTCTCGCAACCAATGACGCTCGCGCGCTTGGCCTCGTAAACCGCCGCCATTTGCGCCAAACAAGGCTCCTCGGCGGCGATCAAGTCGTCAGCGAGATGCACGAAGAAGGGCTCGTTGCCGACGGCGGGACGCGCGCAGAGCACAGCATGCCCGAGACCGAGCGGCGCCGGCTGCCGGATATAGATGCAGGTCGCGTAGCTCGGCAACACGCTGTGCAGCTGCTTCACGAGCTCTGATTTACCCTGCGACTTGAGCAGACTCTCGAGCTCGCGATCCGAGTCGAAGTGATCTTCGATGGCGCGCTTGGAGGCACCCGTGATGAACACGAGACGTCGCGCCCCGGCCGCGAGGGCTTCTTCGACGGCATACTGAATCAGCGGCTTGTCGACCACTGGCAACATTTCTTTGGGACTCGCCTTGGTCGCCGGCAAAAATCGCGTGCCACGACCCGCAACGGGAAATACGGCTGTTTCGATCAGGGGGCGCTTGGCCATCGGCGACTCCGCGTTGTTGCTGTGAGATCGAGAGGTCCAGACTCGACAGGCCGCGATGTTAAACCAAGCGCCCCGCTATGGTCAGGCGGAACTCAACGCGCGGGCGTCTTGCTCGCATCGCGGGTCGGTGCCTTCGCGGCCGCCGCCCCGCTGCCGACCGTCAATCGTGAACGGTTCGCCTGCAGCGTTTTGACACCAATTCCTTTGACGAGCGCCAGCTCATCGACGGACTTGAACGCACCGTTGCGCTGCCGGTGTTCGACGATGGCGCGCGCCTTCGCCTCACCAATGCCGTCCATCTCGCGCGCCAAAGTCGCCGCATCGGCGGTATTCAGATTGACGAGGACGGCGGCGGGCTTGGCGCTGCGTGCCGGTTCGGCGGCGGCGCTTGCAGGCTGAATGAGCGTGCAAGTCAGCAGCGTGCATAACGCAATGGCTGCAAGCCGACGGAACCGCGCTCGAAGAAAATCCAATCGAGAAGATGAAAACATGGGAAACCTCCGCAGTGAAAACACCGGCGACATGCCGGCGCGGAGGAAGGCTAGTGGCGATTGGGCGGGCTGCCCGAGGCCCAAATCCTGCGGGATTTGGCAGTTAAGGCGCGATCAGTCGCGGATTGGCTGCGAAATGCTGTCGTTGACGCGCTCGCGCAGGTCTTTGCCCGGCTTGAAGTGGGGGACATATTTGCCGGAGAGCGCCACGGCTTCACCCGTCTTGGGGTTACGTCCCTGACGCGGCGGCCGAAAGTGCAAAGAAAAACTGCCGAAGCCGCGAATCTCGATGCGTTCGCCCTCGGCAAGCGCGTCACTCATGATCTCGAGAATCTGCTTGAGCGCGAGCTCGATGTCCTTCGCCGGCAGATGCTTCTGCTTGGCGGTAATGATTTCGATAAGTTCCGACTTCGTCATCACAGCCCCGTGACGTCGTCAGGAGGGTGGCGGGAGCCCAGCCCCCGCAACCCACCCCATGGTCTATGCCTATCAGCCGCGATCGCGGTCCGAGTTGATCTGCGCCTTGAGCAGCTCGCCCAAGCTGGTGCCCGAGGTCGGACCACCCTGCTCGGAGCGATAGCTCTGGACGGCCTCGGCTTCCTCGTGGGCTTCCTTGGCCTTGATCGACAGCGAGATCGAACGGGTCTTGCGATCGACACCCATGAACTTGGCTTCGATCTCATCGCCCGCCTTGAGGAACTGCCGCGCATCTTCGACGCGATCACGGCCGAGCTCAGAGGCGCGCAACTGACCTTCGATGCCGTTGCCGAGGTCGATCACCGCGCCGCGTGCATCGACATCTTTGACGACGCCGCGAACGATGCTGCCCTTCGGGTTGTCGGCGATGTAGCCCGCAAACGGATCTTTGGCGAGCTGCTTGATGCCGAGGCTGATGCGCTCGCGCTCCGGGTCGATCGCGAGCACCATGGCCTCGATCGTCTGACCCTTCTGGAAATTGCGCACGGCTTCTTCGCCGGGCACATCCCAAGAGATGTCGGAGAGGTGCACGAGACCGTCGATGTTGCCCGACAGACCGATGAAGATGCCGAAATCGGTGATCGATTTGATCTGACCCGACACCTTGTCGCCACGGTTGAAGTTCTCGGAGAACTCGCGCCAGGGATTCGGTACGCACTGCTTGAGGCCGAGGCTGATGCGCCGACGCTCTTCGTCGCAGTCGAGCACCATGACTTCGACTTCCTGGCCCGTCTGCACGACCTTGGCCGGATTGACGTTCTTGTTGGTCCAGTCCATCTCGGAGACGTGCACGAGACCCTCGACGCCGTCCTCGATTTCGACGAACGCACCGTAGTCGGCGATGTTCGTGACCTTGCCGAACACGCGAGTGTTGGGCGGATAACGCCGAGCGATGTTCTCCCACGGATCAGAGCCGAGCTGCTTGAGCCCGAGGCTGACACGTGAGCGTTCGCGATCGAACTTGAGGATGCGTACTTCGACTTCATCGCCGACCTTGACAACTTCGCTCGGATGCTTGACGCGCTTCCAAGCCATGTCGGTGATGTGAAGCAAGCCATCGATGCCGCCCAAGTCCACGAACGCACCGTAGTCGGTGAGGTTCTTGACCGAGCCGCGTACGACCGCGCCTTCTTGCAGGTTGTCCATGAGTGCGCTGCGTTCGGCAGAGAACTCTTGCTCGACCACCGCGCGGCGCGAGACCACGACGTTGTTACGCTTTTGATCAAGCTTGATGACTTTGAACTCGAGCGGCTTGTTCTCGAGGTAGGCGGTGTCGCGCACCGGACGAACATCGACCAAGGAACCCGGCAGGAATGCGCGGACGTGTTCGATTTCGACGGTGAAACCACCCTTCACGCGGCCCGTGATGATGCCGATGACGATTTCGCCCTTGGAGAAAGCGTCTTCGAGGCGCGTCCAGGTACGGGCACGCTTGGCTTTGTCACGCGAGAGTCGCGTCTCGCCGGTGCCATCTTCGACGGCGTCGAGAGCAACCTCGACCATTTCGCCGACCTGAACTTCGATCTCGCCACGCTCATTCTTGAACTGCTCGACTGGAATGACGGCTTCGGACTTGAGTCCGACATTGACGATGACCATGTCGGAGCCGACGTCGACCACGAGACCCGAGAGGATCTGGCCCGGGCGGATACGCTGGCTGGCCAGACTCTGTTCGAACAGTTGCGCAAAACTTTCAGTCATTAGTGTTTACTCGTGCGATGCGAAGGGCACCGCGCCTGTTATCCCGCTGGCCACGTTGCGTGGACCCACGGGGGTTGATGAACACGACCAAGCGATTGCTCGCGAAGTCACCCAAAAACACGATCGATTTCAACGGAGGGTCAGCGCCACAGGGCGCGCGCGCGTCCGAGTTCGATCACCCGCTCGAGCACTGCCTCCACCGGGATGCCGGTGGAGTCGATGACGAACGCGTCGGACGCAGGCCTGAGCGGTGCCACGCTGCGGGTGGAATCCCGCAGGTCGCGCTCGGCAATCTCCCGCGAAAGGGCGGCGAGACTAACATCGGAATCCTTGTCTTTCAACTGGTTATAGCGCCGCAGGGCCCGTTCCTCCGGGCTCGCGGTGAGGAAGATTTTGAGGGCTGCGGTGGTGAACACGACCGTCCCCATGTCGCGCCCGTCGGCGATCAATCCGGGCTCCTCGGCAAAGGCCCGCTGGCGCTCCATCAGCGCGGCGCGCACCTCGGGCCAGGCGGCGACCCTCGAGGCGCCCTGTCCCGTCTCTTCGGCACGCACCAACCGGGTGACATCGCGCCCGTCGAGCTCAATGCGCTCATCCCCCGCGGGGGTCACGCCGAACACCACCCGCATCCCCCGACCGAGTGCCGCATGACCCGCAATGTCGTCCGGCGAGAGCCCGGCAAGCTGACCCGATACGGCGACCAAACGGTAGAGGGCGCCGCTATCCAACAAGTGCCAGCCCAGGCGCTGGGCGAGCCGTCGACACACCGTGCCCTTGCCCGACCCCGAGGGCCCGTCGATCGCGACGACCGGAGCGGTCATTGTTGTGAGACCTTGGGCCCTGAAGCTTCGGCCGGCAGTTCGCGTAACAGCAGACCGCAGCCGCGCGCGAGCTCGGCAAAGCCCGGGAACGAGGTCGCCACGTTGGCGGTATCGATGATTTCGATGTCCGCTGCGGCACGCAGCGAGGCCACGGCAAACGACATGGCGATGCGATGATCGCCATGGCTCTCGATACGACCGCCTTGAAAAATGGGTCCATCGGCGTCGCCACGACCCGCGAGCTGCATGCCATCAGGCAGCAAACGATGCGCGACACCGAGTGCGGTCAGCCCTTGCGACATCACCGCCAATCGATCGCTTTCTTTGACGCGCAACTCTTCGGCGCCACGCAGCAGCGACGGTCCGCGTGCGCAGGCCGCGGCGATGAAAAAAACCGGAAACTCGTCGATCGCCAGCGGCACCAAGTCCTCAGGGACCTCGATGCCGCGCAACTGTGACGGTCGAATGAGCAGATCAGCGATAGGCTCGGGGCCACGGGTCGCAAGCCCCGTCACCTCGATCTCTGCGCCCATGGCACGCAGAATTTCGAGCAGGCCAGTGCGTGTCGGGTTCATGCCCACGCCACGCAAGCTGAGGCTGCCTGATCGCGCGATGCATCCCGCCACCATGAAAAACGCCGCCGAAGAAAAATCGGCAGGCACATCGATATGGGTGCCGCGCAGTTGTTGACCGCCCCTCAGGCTGACGGTCGCGCCCTCGCGGGTGAGCTCCGCCCCAAACCCCGCGAGCATGCGTTCGGTGTGATCGCGCGTCGGCGCGGGCTCGGTCACCCGAGTCAGGCCCTCGGCACGCAGCGCCGCAAGCAACACCGCGGATTTGACCTGCGCACTCGCCACCGGCATTTGGAAGTCGATCGCCTGCAGTGTGGGCGTGCCGTGAATCACCACCGGCGGTCGCCCTTCGCGGGTTTCGATGCGCGCGCCCATCAGGCGCAGCGGTGCAGCGGCGCGTTCCATTGGGCGCCGCATCAAAGAACTGTCGCCGACCAGCGTCGAGTCAAAACTTTGACCGGCGAGTAGCCCCATGAAAAGTCGCATCGCAGTGCCCGCATTGCCCATATCGAGCGCGAAGTCGACTCCTTTCAGCCCGTTCGCGCCGACACCGTGAATACGCAGTGAGCTCGAGTGTGGACGTTCGATCGTGACACCCAGAGCGCGCAGCGCCTTCAATGTGGCGAGACAATCTTCACTCTCGAGAAAACCGTCGACCGTGGTAAGGCCATCGGCAATGCCACCGAGCATCAAAGATCGGTGCGAGACCGATTTGTCTCCGGGCACGCGAATGTCACCGGTCACGGCCTCGGCCGGTGCCACCACCCATCGATCAGGGTCGACTGAACTCACAGCACCGCGCGCGGATAGGACCCGAGCACGCGGAAGAGCGAGGCTCTGGATTTGAGACGCTCGAGCGCGCGGGCCACTGGGGCATCATCGATATGCCCCTCGAGATCAATGAAAAACACGTAGTCCCATTTGCGCCGCTGCGAGGGACGCGACTCGATGCGCGTCAGGCTGACACAGTTTTTGGCGAGCGGCTCGAGCAAACGATAAAGCGCACCCGGCGCCTCGGTGTGTCCGGTGGAGACCAGCAAAGTGGTCCGATCATTGCCACTGCGCCCGAAGGTGCGTCGACCGATCACCAAAAAGCGCGTGCTGTTGTCGGGGCGATCTTCGATATCGGCCGCGAGAATGGTGAGCCCGTAGACCTCGGAGGCGGTTTCGCCCGCGATGGCGGCCGTCCCCTTCTCATCGCGAGCGCGCCGTGCTGCTTCGGCATTGCTCGACTCGGGAATGATCTCGATGTCGGGCAGATGCTCCTTGAGCCATTGCCGACATTGCGCCAGCGACTGCGGATGACTGCAGATCCGCTTCACCTCGCGCAGGCTGCGCATCTTGCCCATGAGGTTTTGACGGATCCGTAGTTCCACCTCGCCGCAGATACGCAGTGGCGAGACCAAAAACCGATCGAGCGTGTGATTGACGCTGCCCTCGGTGGAGTTTTCGATAGGGACTACGCCAAAGTCGGCATGACCGGCTTCGACTTCATGAAACACTTCATCGATGGTGGAGAGCGCGAGCGCCCTCGCCGAATGACCAAAATGTTTGTAGACCGCCGTCTGCGAAAACGTGCCTTCGGGTCCCAAAAAACCGATTTTGAGCGGTTCCTCCTGCGCAAGGCAGGCGGACATGATTTCGCGAAAGAGCCGCACCACTTCTTCATCACGCAGCGCGCCGCTTGCGCGCGATGCCGCGTTGCGTTCGAGGGCCATGCGCAGCACCTGCGCCTCGCGCTCGGGACGGTAAAAATCGACGAGCCTTCCGTCCTTGCCTTTCGAGACCCCGACCTGCCGCGCCAAGCGCGCCCGCTCATTGAGCAAGGTGTGCAGACGACGGTCGACGTCATCGATACGACCACGCAGGCCTTCGATTTCAGGCTGGACTTTTTTCTTTTTTCGGCTGGCCATACTGTTTTGTTGAGACGAGGTTATCGGGGAGTTCGCGACGCCTGCTCGGGCAAGAGCCTCGCCGAGAGTACGCCGTCGATGTGACGAATGCGACCCAGCAGCGAGTCGTCGATAGCGCCCTCGGCATCGATTAGCGTATAGGCCAACTCGCCCCGCGATTTGTTGAGCAGTTCGGCGATATTGATATTGGCGCTTGCCAGCAGTGTCGACATTTGACCGACCATGTTGGGGACGTTGCTGTTGGCGACGGCGATGCGGGTCGTACCGGGCACCCGCGGCAGTACCGTTTCAGGAAAATTGACGCTATGGCGAATATTGCCGCTCTCGAGGTAGTCGCGCAGGGTGTCAGCCACCATCACGGCACAGTTTTCTTCGGCCTCTCCCGTCGAGGCCCCCAGATGCGGAAGCGTCACGACGCGCGGGTGATCTTTGAGACCGTTTTTCGGAAAATCGCAGACGTATGAATAAAGACTACCGGCGTCGAGCGCAGCGAGCACCGCAGCATCGTCAACAATGACGGCTCGCGAAAAGTTGAGAATCACGCCCGACTTGGGCATCAGCCTGAGCCGGGCCGCATTGACAAGACCGCGCGTAGCCTCGGCCAGCGGCACGTGCACCGTGACAAATTGACTGCGCGAGAAAAGTTCGTCTAGGGATCGCGCTTGTTCGATGCTGGCTGACAACTGCCATGCCCGCTGCACCGTAATCTGCGGGTCGTAGCCGATCACCCGCATGCCGAGCAGCTCGGCCGCATTGGCCACTTCGACGCCAATGGCACCGAGGCCGACGACACCCAAGGTGCGCCCCGGCAATTCAAAGCCGGCAAATGCCTTCTTACCACTTTCGGTGGCGTGGTCGATGGCCTCGTCATCACCGCTCAGCGAGCACGCGAAATCCCAAGCCTGCACGATGTTGCGCGCAGCAAGCAACAAACCCGCGATCACGAGTTCTTTGACGGCGTTCGCGTTCGCACCCGGCGCATTGAACACCGGAATGCCACGCTTGGAGAGCATGGCAACGGGAACATTGTTGGTGCCCGCGCCAGCACGAGCAACGGCAAGCACGCTCGGCGTTATCGCCATCTTGTGCATGTCGGCCGAGCGCAGAAGGATCGCCTGCGGGTCGGTGATCGATGAGGCGACTTCGTAGAGATCGCGCGGCAGACGCTCGAGTCCGCGCACGCTGATCTGATTCAGAGTCTGTATCCGGAACGCCATGCGTCGATCATCCGTGGCGACGCTGGAATTCGCCCATCAAAGCGATCAAGGCCTCGACGCCCGCGAGCGTCATGGCATTGTAGATCGACGCCCGCATTCCACCCACCGAACGGTGCCCCTCGAGGTTGGCAAGCCCCGCCTTGGCGGCTTCGGCAAAAAACGTTTTTTCGAGATCGGGGTTCGGGATGGTGAACGGGACGTTCATCCAGGAGCGGCAGTTGGCGGCCACCGGGCTCTTGTAATAGCCGGAGGAGTCGATCGCCGCATAGAGCATCTCGGCTTTGCGTCGATTACGTTCACCGATCGCCGCAAGACCGCCTTCGCGTTTCATCCATGCGAACACGAGACCGGCCATGTAAATGCCAAACGTCGGCGGCGTATTGAGCATCGAGCCTTCTTTGACCATCGCCTCATAATTCCAGATCGGTGGCGTGCCGGCACGAGCCTTGCCGATGAGGTCGTCGCGCACGATCACAAGCACGAGTCCCGAGGGACCGATATTCTTTTGAGCACCCGCATAGATGAGGCCGTAGCGACTGACGTCGATGGGGCGCGACAAAATATTCGACGACATGTCGGCCACCAGGGGCGCATCGCCGCTCGCTGGCACATAGGGGAACTCGACGCCGCCGATGGTCTCGTTTGGTGTGTAGTGCAAATAGGCCGCACCGGGCGTTACCTGCAAAGATTCGGCGGCCGGCACTGTCGAATAGTTTGAGGCGGCCTCGTCGGCAATGACGTTGACCTTGCAGAAACGCTTGGCTTCGCCGATGGCTTTCTTTGACCAAGCGCCGGTGTTGATGTAATCGACCGTCGCATCAGCACCCGCAAGATTGAGCGGAATCGCCGTGAATTGCCCGGTAGCGCCGCCCTGCAAAAACAGCACTTTATAGTTGGCGGGGATCGACAGCAACTCGCGCAAGTCGTTCTCGGCCTGCTGCGCCAGCGCCACGAAGGCCTTGCTGCGATGGCTGACTTCCATGACCGACATGCCGCTGCCCTGCCAGTTGAGCAGCTCATCGCGGGCTTGTTCCAAAACAGGTAACGGCAAGGTCGCTGGACCTGCCGCAAAATTGAATACGCGCACGATGGGTTTCCTGAGGGTCAGTGCAGATTCGTCGGGGCAGCACCGTCGCCGGCGTCGGGAGTGCCGACATCGACGACTTCCGCATCCGTCGCGCCCGAGTCGGCAATGGCGGCGATCCCTTCGACGCTCACCAGACGCTCACCCTCTTCGAGACGAATGAGGCGGACGCCTTGGGTGTTACGTCCCACGATGGAAATTTCGGCGACGTCCGTGCGGACCAGAGTGCCGCCGGAGCTGATCATCATGATTTCGTCTTCGCCCTGCACCTGCAGCGCGGCAACGGTTGCGCCATTGCGATCGGTCGTCTGCAGCGCGATCACGCCCTGCCCGCCACGGCCGTGCAAGGGGAAATCTTCGAGCGGCGTGAGCTTGCCGTAACCGTTCTCGCTCGCGGTGAGGATGAGCCCGTCGCCGACGACCACCAGCGAAATAACTTCCTGATCGTCGCCCAGACGAATGCCCCGAACACCGGTGGCGTCGCGACCCATGGCGCGCACTTCGTCTTCGTTGAAACGGATAGCCTTGCCACCGTTCGAACAAAGAATGATGTCGCGCTTGCCGTCAGTCAGACCGACGCCGACCAAGCGGTCCCCATCGCGAAGATCGACGGCGATGATGCCCGAGGGTCGAGGCCGTGAGTACGCCGAGAGCGGCGTCTTTTTGACGGTGCCATGGCTCGTCGCCATGAACACGAAATGCTCGTCGTCGAATTGTTTGACTGGGAGCAGTGCATTGATTCGCTCGCCTTCTTCGAGCGGCATCAGATTCACGAGCGGCTTGCCGCGCGCGCCTCGCCCGGCCTGCGGCAGTTCGAATACGCGTAGCCAGTAGACCCTCCCGCGATTCGAAAAACAAAGCAGCGTATCGTGGGTGTGTGCGACGAAGAGCTTTTCTATGTAGTCCTCATCTTTGACCGTGGTCGCCGTCTTGCCGCGCCCGCCGCGCCGCTGGGTTTGATATTCGGTGAGCGGCTGGCTCTTGGCGTAGCCCGCATGCGACAGCGTCACCACCACATCTTGCGGCTCGATCAAATCTTCGGTCGCAAGATTGATGTGATCAAGGTTGATTTCGGTGCGCCGGGCATCGCCATATTCGTCTCGAATGGCGATGAGTTCGGCACGCACCACCTCGGTCAAACGTTCGGGACGCGCCAGAATGTCGAAGAGATCGATGATGAGCGACAGCAGCTCGGCGTATTCGGCGACGATCTTGTCTTGCTCAAGCCCGGTGAGGCGATTGAGCCGCATGTCGAGAATCGCCTGCGCCTGCGTCTCGCCCAATCGATAGCCGTTGGCGTCGCCCTGCAAACCAAGCTCAGCTGCGAGGTCCTTCGGTCGCGTCGAGACATTATTGGCGCGCGCCAACATCTCGGGCACCGCACCAGAGCCCCAACTGCGCGCGAGCAAGGCGACCTTCGCCTCGGCGGGTGTCGGCGAGGCCTTGATCAGTGCGATCACCTCATCGATGTTCGCGAGCGCAACGGCGAGGCCTTCAAGGATATGCGCGCGATCGCGCGCCTTGGCGAGATCGAACACCGTGCGCCGCGTGACCACTTCGCGCCGATGCCGAATGAAGGCCTCGAGCATTTCTTTGAGCGACAGCAGCCGCGGTTGCCCATCGACGAGGGCCACCATGTTGATGCCGAATACGGTTTCGAGCGGCGTTTGCGCAAAGAGATTATTGAGCACGACCTCGGCGTTCTCGCCGCGCCGCAACTCGATCACGATGCGCATGCCGTCCTTGTCGGACTCGTCACGCAGGCCATCGTTGGAAATACCTTCGATCTGCTTTTCTCGCACCAAATCGGCGATGCGCTCGATCAGCCTTGCCTTGTTGACCTGATACGGCAGCTCGGTGACGATGATCGCGTGCCGATCACCCTTGCCGATTTCTTCGAAGTGGGTGCGCGCGCGGATCGACAAGCGCCCGCGCCCACCTTTGTAGGCGCTGACGATTTCCTGAGCGCCATTGATGATGCCGGCGGTCGGAAAGTCGGGGCCGGGCACATGCTGCATGAGCCCCGCAAGCGTGATTTCAGGGTCGTCGATGACCGCAATGCAGGCATTGACGATTTCAGTGAGGTTATGCGGCGGAATGTTGGTCGCCATGCCGACCGCGATACCCGAAGAGCCGTTGACGAGCAGGTTCGGGATGCGCGAGGGCATCACCGCAGGTTCGGTCAGCGACTCGTCATAGTTGGGAACGAAGTCGACGGTCTCGCGATCGATGTCGGCGAGCAGTTCGCCCGCCATGCGCGACATGCGCACTTCGGTGTAACGCATGGCCGCCGGCATGTCGCCGTCGACCGAGCCGAAGTTGCCCTGGCCGTCGACCAGCAGGTAACGCATCGAAAACGGTTGCGCCATGCGCACGATGGCGTCGTAGACAGCGGTGTCGCCGTGCGGGTGGTATTTACCGATGACGTCACCGACCACACGGGCAGATTTTTTGTAGGGTTTGTTGTATTCGTTGCCGAGCTCGCGCATGGCGTAGAGCACTCGGCGGTGCACCGGCTTGAGGCCGTCGCGCACATCGGGAAGGGCGCGCCCGACGATCACGCTCATGGCGTAATCGAGGTAGGACTGGCGCATCTCGTCTTCGAGCGTGACGGGCAGGACTTCGCGGGCGATTTCGCTCATTCGGGAGGCTGTTACCGCATTCGAAAACGAACGCGTAATAGTACCATACCGACCCCTTCAACGCGCGTGTGCAGGCCAGCTGAAATGCATCAAGAAACCGCTCGCGAAACCCACGGCGCCGACGCTGCCGAGGTCGCAAAGTTCGACGCCATCGCTCACCGCTTCTGGGACCCCGCGGGCGAATTCGGCACGTTGCATACCATCAATCCCGCACGCCTCGGTTTTATTGCAGACCGCGCCTCGTTACACGGCGTGCGTGCAGCCGATGTCGGTTGCGGTGGCGGGCTGCTCGCCGAGGGCTTGGCACGCGCGGGCGCGCACGTGACAGCCATTGATCTTGCGCCCACCATGATCGATGTTGCGCGGCTGCATGCAACCGGCGAAGCCCTCGCGATCGACTACCGCGTGCAGACCGTCGAGGCCCTTGCGAGCGAATCGCCCGCGGCCTTCCCTATCGTCACCTGCATGGAAATGCTTGAGCACATTCCCGATCCGGGCGCGACCATTCAAACCCTCGCGCGACTTTTGAGCCCGGGCGGATCACTCTTTGTCTCGACGCTCAACCGCAATTTTCGATCGTTCATGCTGGCCATCGTCGGCGCGGAATATCTCACCCGACTCGTGCCCCGGGGCACCCACGAATACGAACGCTTGATCAAGCCGTCGGAGCTTGCGAGCTGGGCGCGCTCCGCAGGGCTGGAGCTTATCGAGCTGCGCGGGATCGAATACGACCCCATTGGTCGTAGCGCCCGGCTGACTGCCGATATCGCGGTCAATTATCTCGCCCATCTGCGCAAGCCGTACGAGCGCGCGTGAGCTACGGCTTCGATCGCGACTGGCTGATTCGCTTCTGTGCGCCCGAGCAATCCGCCGCACTCACTGCCCTGTTCGCTATCGAACAGGAAGTGTCGGCCAGTCTGCGCGACGGCCTCGAGCATCAGGTTGCGCATGTGCGGCTCGAATGGTGGCACGAAGAATTGACGCGCCTCGCCGAGGGCGCCGCACGTCATCCCGCGACGCGAGCTTTGGCTGATGCTGCGGCACGGCAAAGACGCTCGCCGCCCGGCT
>Ga0194118_10003500_pt1 | contig 18178 bp, 16 predicted proteins | sample TA2MahsurfametaG_2_FD_148662 | JGI IMG/M metagenome (GOLD analysis project Ga0194118, IMG submission 148662) | Freshwater microbial communities from Lake Tanganyika, Tanzania - TA2015013 Mahale N5 surface | ecosystem: Environmental > Aquatic > Freshwater > Lake | place: Tanzania: Lake...
TGGGAGTGAGTGGTATAATAATTTTTCTTTAAATTTGTGCTTGCATAAACCACGCGACGGCGGGCCTTTCTCTCTTCATTGCAACAAAACTTGGGAGTTTGGGTTACCTTTTCTGGATTATCCGTTAAATAAGTTGTATTTGGGTAGTAACTTGCCACTATGCCGACACCTTCACATGTTTTGCATTCTTTATCTAATTCCGATGTTCCACTCACTTCATTGGGCATATTTTGTTTCACTAGGTAACTTCCAGGAGTATCAAGCATTTGATTTAATAAACCACGACCTCCTGCACCTCCTCCGAGAGAAGCACCCTTACTTGATTTTACAATACGGTTCATATTATAATTAATTAAACCGGCTTCATTTATAACCATTTCAATATTTTGGTTATATGGATCTTTTGCAATTAAATCATTTGCTCTTATAGGTTCAGCAGGTATAACACGACCCTTTCTATAATGTTTCATAGGTCTAGGTAATCCAAAACCAGTTGGAAATACGTTTCCAGGGTCATTGTTTGTAAGAGGACGAATATGACTTGCAGTAACACCCACTGGATTACTAAACACCCCTGAACCTTTCCATGAAATGTAACCTTGTGGTTCAGAACTATGTTGGCTATAACCTGATGCGGGCATTGATCTCATACCTAATGGATAATAAGCTGTTGACATTATATAATTGTTATAGAAAATAAAAAGTTATATAATATATAAATGTCACTTCTAATAAAATTGTTAATCGGATTTTTCATTCTTCTATTATTTTACCAATTATTTGGCAAAAATACATGTGGTTGTGTGGAAGGTTTAGAACAACAGCAAAAATTTCAAGAATATGACCAGAATGATGCGTTAATTTTAGCTAGGCAAAATGCAGGAAATATAGAAGTATTAAGACAACAAATAGGTGATCTAGACGGCGTTAAGCAACAAGTAGGCGATTTAAGCGGCAATGTATCCCTATTAGAAGATAAGGTTGTTACATTAATGGAACAACAAGAGCAAATGGCAACTGATTTGACGGGTGGAACTGCACCACAAGTTACTGGTGCGACAGATGACGAAACTACAGAGGAGGTAATTATAGAAGAAGATACAAGTGCAGTAGAACCCTATGCCAATTATAGAAGAAACTATTTATTATAAAATATAATTAAAATAATATTTGTATAATTTAATTATAATGTCAGATGATTCAGCTAATTTATTTGAACAAGTTTTACAAAATGCTAGTGCAGTGGAAGAGAAGCTTCTAGGCCCAACATATCCATATTATAAAAATGTAAAGGCACCTAGTCAAATTGGCATGTCGGATAGAGGCACTATTCAGCAAATGACAAAAAATATTGATGGTTTAATTGATTATGTAGAAGTATTGGTAACAGGAAAAGGCAAAGCATCTACTACTGGCAAACCTTTAGGAAATAAGTTTTTTTTAAAAACGGGTGGTAAATGTGTAGATGATGTCACCGGAGAAGATCAAGATAGATATATTTATGTAAATAATGTTCCATTAGGAAATATTCCATTCATATCGAGTGGTCTTGGAACTAATTTCAGCGATTTTCGTGGTTTAATTCCGGGTGCTATGGGCAATTTAAATGTATTAAATCCGTTTTCCATTTTACAAGCCTTTTTGGCAGGAGGAAAGCCTAAGTGTCAGCCCCTTACCATGGAGACCATTGATGTGAATAATAATAGGTCTTCTGAGACTCACTATGTTACCTTAGTGGATATTCAAAATATGGATCCATGCGCTTTTATGGATAGAAAAAATCCGATTACTGGAAGAAAATGCAGGGAGACATTTGAAGGAAATATGGATGAGATGAGTTTGCCAGATGATCCCATCGCGCAATTATATTTTGCAGGAGTTTCTGCATTGGGTATCTATATTTTGTATCGTTTGATGGAAAAATCAAAATAATTTCAAGGATAAAAATGGAACGAAGAGAGAAATATTATATATTCAATTTGCTAGTATTTGTAATGTGAATATAATTATTGTGTTCTTTAAATAGGAAAAATCGTAAATAATAAATTGCCAAAGTAACTTAAAGACCCCTATCGAAATATTGAATATTTTTGGGTCCATTCTGAAAAACATTTTCGAAAAAAGGACATTTTTTTTGTCCATTTTTTGAAAGTGAACCCAAAATACCGGAAAATATTTGATTTGTGACGATAAAAAAAATTTAGCGTCTGGTACCGAAAAAATATTTTCAAAAGTTGTTACGATAATTTTTAAAATATTTTTGAGAAAAACAACTTAAGTTTTTTTCTATTTCCAATATATGGAAATTCAGGAAATAAAAAAAACACAAAAAAACACGCCGAAATTTTTATGCGAAAAATGTGACTTTAAATGCAATGCAAAGGGTGATTGGGATAGACATATAATGAGAGCTAAACATTTGGCCAGTGTGGTAGGAAATGATTTGGAAATAAAAAAACTTAAAAAAACATACTTTTGTGACTGTGGAAAAAATTTTAAAACAAATTCTGGATTATGGAAACATGAAAAGGTTTGCAATTCAAAAAAAATAGAAAATACAATTATTACCATAAACCAACCACCGACAAATTACAAGGACGAAGAAATTATTGACATGCTAATCAATGACAACAAAGATTTGAAAAACATGTTAATTGAACAAATGAAAGAAAATAGTGAATTAAAAAATATGATGCTCAAGGTTATTGAAAATGGCACACACAATACGTATAATACAAACAACTCCAATAATAAAACATTCAATTTGCAATTATTTTTAAATGAAACATGTAAGGATGCGATGAATATTATGGATTTTGTGAATTCTATGGAAATAGACCTAGATGATTTGGAGAAAGTCGGGGAATTGGGTTATGTGAATGGAATGACGAATATTATTTTAAAGAATTTGAAGGCATTGGATGTTACCAAAAGACCATTGCATTGCACGGATGCAAAGAGAGAAATTATGTATATTAAAGACAAGGATAAATGGGAAAAGGAAACAGAAAATAAAGATAAGATGAAATTAGCTCTCAAATATATCATGCATAAAAATGCCAAAATGTTAAATGTGTTTAAAGAAAAATATCCGGATTGTATTAAAAGCTATTCCAAGAGGTCTGATCAATATAATAAATTAGTTGTGGAGGTTTTGGGAGGGAAAGGAGATAATGAACCCCAACATAATGAAAAGATCATTCGCAAGATTGCGAGAGAAATGACTATTTCAAAAATGTGAGAAAAAGAATTTATAATAAATTTATTTTATTATAAAATGTTGTAAAGAAATTTATAAATATAACAAAGGTTTAATTGTGTTCATAACTTTAATAAATTAAATATTTATATATATAATGATTAAGCTATTTACAATAGTTAAAGATGAATGTGATATTATTAGAGAATGGATTATCTACCATGGATATTTATTTGGATACGAAAATTTATTTATCATTGACAATAACTCTACAGATGGAACATTTGAAATAATGCAAGAATTTTTAAAAAATGGAATTAATATTTCTCGTGAATATGATTATTCAAAAAAAGGAACATATATGCAAACTCTAATTAATAACAATTGTAAAATTGGAGACATAGCTTATCCTTTGGACATAGATGAATTTATTGTATATCATAACCGTGGATCAAAAGAAATATTATGTGACAAAGAGAAAATTAACTCGTATATCTTAAATCTTCCAAATATTCCAAATAAAGTATATAAAGCAAACTACTTAGCTTCACAAATTACAGAAAATGGTGGTTACAAAAATGCAGCTCACGACAATAAATGGGCTATTTACTGCGATTATGGTAGTGTCGCAAAAGCATTTTATAAAGTAGGGACATATTCTGGAAGTATAGATCATGGAAATCATTTTGGAGGAAAGAAATATTTTTTAACAAATATATGTTTAGTTCATTTTCATTGTAGAAATGTAGAACAAATGAAAAAAAAAGTATTAAATAATGTTATTGGTTTAGGATATCCTAATAATCTAGAAAAATTAAAAAATCTAATAGAAGAAAATCCTGGAACAGCAGGGTTTCATCATGTAAAAAATTTAATATCTATTATGGAAGGGACATTTAAGTTACCTGTTATTAGTTACAATGACACACTTATAAATATTGAAAACTTAAATAATTTCATAAAAACCCATAGTTAAATGATAATATTGTAGAAACTATTTACAAAATTATAAATTGTGATAATTTTAGGGTTTAATTTGTTTTTTGAAGAAACCCTTTAATATTTTTTAGTATATAACGATATACTAATATAGTTATCAATCCTCCAGTAGATATGGAAATAAATATTAAAAATGAAATATGTTTTAAGCAATAGTAATGATATATATATTTTGTAAAGAAGTCAATCTTTTCCACATTTATGTCCAATTTATTTATAGTTCCAATTTTATCAATGAACATGCTATAACTGCAATTTATAATATATGATGCTACTGCAATATAAAAAATCAATTGATGTCTCTTGATATTAAATTTATCTTGCAATATCCATTTCAAAAAAATAGAATTGTATTTATTATACATATAAATAACTGTAAAAAAAGTAAATGCATTTATGAATAATGAGCAACGTATATCTTTTTGAATAATTTCAAATATGAACGTTTTATAATCAGGAACAATAAAATGTAGTTTTGATTTTATATTTCTCAAATGCAAATCTTTATGAATATGAATTGTTTCATTGAAAATAATTTCATTCATCTCATCATAAGAAAAATTATGGTTATTCAAATAAGATAGTGCATAACCTTGCAAAAGGATAAAACTACCTAAAATAAAAGTGTAACCATAAAAAAACTTATTATTTTTGATTTTATCGGAATAATCATCTTCATAAATATGTGAGATTAAGATGGACATTGTAGTTAATTTATTTATGCAATAATATTTATATGACTTTATAAATATTATTATTTTAACGTCTATGGTGCCTTGACTTTCTTCTGCGTCTAGTTCTTCTACCACCTACCCAAACTTGTGGCTGTGCAGTGTGAATTCCAGAGATAGGAGCAGCATTCATACCACCTCGCATCTTTCGTCTGCTTCTTCTTCTCTTACCGCCTTGTGTAGATGGAGGGGGAATATAAGTAGCAGCTGGAGCAGTCCCACTTATAGAACTGTAACCACTACTAGCACTTTGTTTTGTTTTATTCCATAGATCAGATGCGCCTGTAGAAAGGGATGTGCCCCATTGACTAAATGAATCCATTATTCCACCAGCTCTGCGCGAACGTGTTCGTTTTCTCATTTATATTATAGAATAAGAAATTATTCCTTATTGACATATTGATTATAAACAGTAAAGGCGGCTAAAGCACCAAGGATTTCAACAATAATGTAGGGTAGAAGGTCATTTTTGCTAATCTTTCCGGCAGCATAAAGAGCAATTGCAACTGCAGGATTAAATGCTCCGCCAGAAATGGGGCCTCCTAAAAATGCAGCGACGGCAAGCGCACCGCCAATGGCAAGAAAATTGCCTGTGGCAAAAATAACATACATTAAGAACATGGTTCCTAAAAATTCTACTAAATATTTATTCCACATTATATAAAATATAAATATAAAATATTTATGAATTAATTTATATTTATTATTGAATATTTTTATTGTTTATCTAAGACATAAACGGGTGGGTCTTGTAGGGCAAATTCTGTAAGGTCCAAAGGAAGCATTGGAGAAATATTGGATTGCGTAATTGTTACCTTTATTTATTTTCAACCAATTATACACGCGTCCAGATGATCCGGCACTAGCACGAGAATTGCCAACAATTGTAGAGCCAATAATACGAGAACCAGTTCCTAAACTGGGGGTAGGTTGCAAGTAGGGGCTGTAATATCTTGCCATTTATACAATATAGAAATAAAAAAATTTTAATAGGTCGGTCTTCCTCCGCCAAGAGCGCCCCATGCACATACCGCGCCATTTCTTAGACTATAGTTTTCTATAGCGCCTTTCTTTTTAGGTGCTACACAACCGCCTGAACGTGCGCGACGAATCGTTGAACGCGTTCCACTAGGATAGTAGCTTTTTGTTGATATAGGTGCAGCATTAGGCAGACCTATCTTGTAAGCACTCTGACCAACGGCAGTACTTTTCTTTATATTGACATACATAGATTCGGGAATCGGCTCAATATAATTCATATGTGTTGAGACCGCAAATTGTCGTTGCGTAGATTTAGATGTAAAGTTTGTAGGTCGTGACGCTTTTGCGATGGCTGTTTGCATGGCCTCCGCTTTTTTTGTGACCGCGGTGCGTAAAAATTGATATCTCATATTGGAGTTTTCATTCGCATTGGGGGGAGTTTGGGAAGGATAAAACTGGGGAGGCGTAGGTCTTATTCCAACTAAAGTGCCAAAACTGTGATAAGGCATTGCGCATGGATATTGATTTGTGCTTAAAGGGCCTGTAATTCTAGAATTTACATAATTATCATAATTTACAGAACCTATAGAAGTAGAAACGCCATATGGAGTAGTCATGTCTAATATAATGTGTGAAAATATTATTTTTTTATTTTTTCTTAATGTAATTTGGATTTCCGCAAAAAATACAATTCTGCACAAATATTGTTGCAACAACATTATTATATTTATTGCATTTACTACAAATAAAAACATTTGACAATGATTGAATGGATGTATATGCATTGTGAAATGTGGGAATGGTTGTGGCTATTTCTCTCTTTGAACGTCTATTCATAGACTATTCATAGATTATTATTTTATATATTCGTTTCTTTAATATCTGCGAATGGCACGGTAAGCAGATTGAGCACCGCTAGAATCATTACCAGCGTAAGTAAGGTCATTGTAGTTCTTATTAATCGCCTTCTGCTTTAAATAAGTCACGTAATCAGAGCTATCATATACCCATTTGGTATTACAAGCCGCAGCAGGTATTTTAGGGTCTAATTGATAAGTACTATAAACAACACCAGGAACGCAGCTATTGGAAATAGAACCGAAGTGCGTTTTGAGACCACGCATATTGGGACGACTTTGAAATGTCTGGCAAGGTCCGCCACATGAATAATATTCACGACTTAAAAGATCGCCTGCGTTATTAACAGCACGGAAAGGAGTAATAATCGCCTTTTTATTAGATTCCTTAAGTTGCTGAGGGTATTTAGTATTCCAAGCCTGTTTCAATGTAAAACGGATCTGCTCAAATTCAGGATATTCACGATTCACTTTTTCAATAGGATTAGGCATGTATCCTCTTATGGCGCCACCAGGGCTTTTTGGGTCAATAGCAAATAAGCGGAAAGCTCCATAACTTCCACTGATTGGGTTATTAAATCCTATAGAGGGCATTTATATTATACATGAATATAAAATAAATTTCTAAAAATGGAAAATAAAATATACACATAAAATATACAGTTGATATGTTTGATTTTTTACTTTTAATTAGTGCAATTACTTTATTGACGGTAGATTTTATTTATTTAAACCTTGTAAAAAATTATTTTGCGTGGCAAGTAAAAAGAGTGCAAGGCGATGCTATGACTATAAACTATTTTGCAGCAGCCCTTTGTTACATTTTCTTAATAGTCGGTCTAAATTATTTCATTATTAAACCAAGAAGGTCGCCTATGGATGCGTTCTTATTGGGTCTAGTCATTTATGGAGTTTTTGAAACCACCAATATGGCTCTATTCAAAAATTGGTCTATATTTACGGTCATTATAGATACCGTTTGGGGAGGTATTTTATTTGCACTTACTACGACGATCGTATATAAATTGAAAAGTATATTTTAGATGCCGACTAATGGATAATAATAGCTTTTATAGTAGGCGACAACCATTCCACGCGTTTCACTTTGATTTTCACTTTGTCCCCAATGGAATACTTTTTAGCATCCTTATCAAAAACAAAGACTTCAATTAGTAGATCAGCTAACAAAACATTAATGCCAATTTCTGTAATACTTATTACATAAGCATCCATGATTATATGCATATTTCTCTCTATATAATCATTTATTTTCAAATTTTTATAAAATTCAACTAGATTGTCAATGTATCTTTCACGTTTATTGATATGATCTAAAATTGCATCTAAATTATGATAAGTAGTTCCTGCTAATAAACGATGAATAATAACATCAAAATATCTTCTAATTGGAGATGTAAAATGTGTATAGCTATTTAGTGAAAGACCAAAATGTCCTTGGCTCACGTTATCATACATGGCAGGCTTGTATTTTTTGATCGTTAAAATGGCGTCAATCATTTCATTCCCTGTAAAGAGTTGTGTCGCGAATTCGCTTTTCATTTTGCTATGGTAACGTTGTGGAACTTTGACATGATTACTGATGGTTAAATTGGCGAGGATCATTAAAGTTTCAATCATTTTATGAGCATCGTCAGAATTTGTTTCAAAATGGAACCCGTTCATTTTACTAGTAGCATTATCTATATCCATCTTTATTTGCGGAATATTCATAGTGGATCGTTTCCAATGATTGCAGAAGTGGTATAATTGTGAAAACCTATAGTCAGGATGCTTGTAAAAGATTTCATTAAATTCGTCATAATTATACCGTTCTTTGATTTTAATCAATGCTCTATAAATCAAATAGGATTTCACTTCTTGGGTGGTTGGGTCAATTGTGAATTCTATTGTAATACTTTTTCTCTCTTCATCCTTGATTAGACTTAGAATATTTTCTGCTTTTTCTTTAGGTAGGATGTTTTCAATATGTTCAGCCAAGTAAAGAGTGAATGAATAGTTTAATGCATGAATGTCTTCTTCCGACATGGGAGGTATCTGGGAATGCGCATCCACAATATGAACATAAATTTTGTTATTTTCATGATCTAAACTGATGGCGTCATCAAAGTCCCTAGAAGTGGATGGATCCACATTGAATGTATCCAAATGTGTGAGATCTTTATAATCTAATGGATAATGGGGATTTTGTGAGAAGTCGTATTGTGGAAGAATGATATTGCAATCAGCGTTTAAGTTATATAAATCGGCAATAATATTTACATCATTTTTTCTATTATATATACTATCATACAGACGAACTGGAACTATACTAGTTAGATCCATCTTTAAAATTAGGACGTTCCCCACAATATATTCACTCTTAATTGGCAGTGAAAGAGAGAAAAATTTCGGCAACATTGGGCAAGTGATTTGAACGCATTGATTTTCAAAAGATTTTATAATGCCGATGATAAAAGTAGTATTTCGTTTCATTAGTTTTTCAATAATAAGGCAATTATTTTCTTCCGTATATTCAACAATATCATCCGGAAGCAAAGAAGACAAAATATCTGTTTGTTTTATAAATCGTTTGTCATTGAGAATTACATATTTATTATTGATATTTGCAATTATGCCTTCCATTAATATTTAAAGAGTTATTTTTTTAATATTTTTATATAATGTAATTTATAAATATGTCTATTGATGTTATAAATGTTGGCGAAAACAAATTATATTATTATACAAAAGATGAATGGCAAAAGCCTGTCATTACAGAATACCAAATATTTAAATCAATCAAAGAAAGCAACTTTTTGCCGATGAATTACTTCGCATTTCCTTGGGCAACCCTTATAGATGAAAAATTTAAAAATAACGCTAATGCAAAACTTCTTTTAGATAATTATACAGTTGAAAATAAGGATTGTTTTACAATAATGCAACACATTAATTTTAGAAATAAAATTCATGTAGTAAAAAAAATAGGAATTAGATACATTTTTACTTCCCACAAACAACCACATGATGTTGAATTAGAAAAAAAACATAATATTAAAATTATTGCAATATCATTATATCCAGCTCAATTTAATAAATCTTTAATTATTCCTTTGAATAAAAGACAATATTTGACTAGTTTTATTGGACAACATGAACAATACTATTTAACAGAAATAAGAGTAAAAATTTTTAGCATTTTTTCAAATTATAAGGATTGTTTTATTAAAAGACGTAACGGCTGGCACTATGGTGGAATGGTTTATGGAAACAAGTTAGAAACCAATAAAGAATATGAAAAAGAATATAGTGACATTTTATCCAAATCAAAGTTTTCACTTTGTCCATCTGGCAGTGGTCCAAATAGCATAAGAATTTGGGAATCTATGAGTTATGGGTCAGTGCCCGTTATTTTAGCAGATACATTGATTTTGCCAGAAATAAAAAATATAAACTGGGAAGACTATTTTATTTTATGTAAAGAGAAAGATATTAATAATTTATATGATTATTTGTCTAATGTAACTCCAGAAAGATTAGAAAAATTAAGTAATAACTGTATAGATCTATACAATACTTATTTTGCTCCAGAAAAAATGTATCTTCAAGTGATAGAATATTTGGAAAAAATGTAAAAAATCAATGTATTTTATTTTAACTTATATATTTTGGTTAATATAAATATTTAATTTAATGTTCCGTCATAACACGAGGAGCAATGTTCATAGTATTTAGTTCTTGGAATAGAAGTTTGCAAGCATAAGGAATTTCTACATAGGCGAAGTCAGAACGGTTATCGCATGTGCGGCAATGATGAATATGCATTTTGTCATTATAAGACGCGATCATGCCACATTTCTTGCACACATGCACGTGATATTTATCAGATGCGTCATACATTCTGCCGCGAGTGAAACGTGATGCACCATGGGATATCATACAATTATGAGCGACGATGCCGTTTGCCAAGAAGGAATGCGTTTCATCAACCTGGATATCATAGACTTTATGAACACCGGCAGGGCGAATGTCAATGACTTTGAGGTCCATGGTGGGTAAGCCCTTAGATAGACGTTTTACGCCATAGCAACCTTTGGCTTCACTACATTCGTTGTCTTCATTTTCATAATTTGGCGCTTCATCTAGCATTGGTTTATTACATCTTCAAGGAACCAATTGAAAGCCCCAATTTCTTTTAAATATTCTTCTGCGGTTGGGAATGATCCTCCTCTAAAAGAGCCGAATGTAGTGCCTTTGACAAAATGATCACTAATATCATGACCAGTTGGGATTGCATAATCATGAATAATTGCTTCTTTTTCATGTAGTTCATTAACTGCTTGTTGAATGGCATCCTTGGTAGGGACATTTTTCTTTGGATTTTCTTTTTTAGATGCGCTAAAACCAGTAATTTCATCTACACGATTAACTAACCAATTATGTTGGCGAATTACTTCATTACGTAGTTGCTTATAAGATACCGCAGCACATAATCTCTGCGTTTTGTGACAGCAATAACGGAACCCAATTTTATCAGCAAAGGGAACAAGTTCATCCATTTCCAAATGAAGCGTAAGCTGGTAACTTTTATTGGGATTGTCAATGCCTTTTTTCTTTGATGATGTAGTTTCTTTAAAATTTTGTATCGTTATTTTATGCATATCAAATCTTGAAAACAATAATTTTAAATCTTCCATCATTTTAATCAAACTATCAAAATGTTCAGATGTTTTTGTTTTCGAAAATGAAATAGAAGTTAGAACATCCCTCTTTCCACGATGTTTTGCAAGAACACATGTATGCCCATCCCCACCAAATAATCCCCCAAGAAATTCACGAACAATGGGCAATGGGCATGAAGGATCTAAAATAAAGCTAGGCAATTTAGCATCTTGTTTAATTTTGGCGCCAATTGTAATTCCTTCAATTTGCATTAGATTATTTACAAATTCTTGAGGCAGACAAATATTATAATAATTTTTGGTTTTGCGATAGAAACTAGTCTGATCTATTATGCAAAATAATTCTATATCATCAAGAATGTTTATTAAATCAATTTGATGTCCAATATTTATCATGCCTCTAAATTTATTGCTCTCTTTGTCATAATAAATTCCACCATCTGCACAAATATACCCTAAAATGCGAGCAAAAGCTAATGTTTCCATGAAACTATCTACATTATTTGTTGTTAAATTTATGCTACCAAATTTAATGTTCCAATTGTTGCAGGCAACAATTTCTGAATCAATATTAATAAGAGGATAGCTTACGCTAGTTTTAATTCTAGTTTCATTGATATTTAATTCGCTAATAGGAACCCATTTATTTTCAGAGGTTAGCAAACGATGATTGTTAGTAAAACGAATTTTTCTTCCATCTTGAAATATAACATCAACGCATTCTCTTTCCCCCTTGCATAAGAAATCAGTTTGCTTAGAATTTATTATTGTTTGTGTCATTTCGTCCCATCCTAATACATCAAATTTTTTATTTTCCATTGCACCTATCTCTACACTTAATCCACAAGAAAGGGGAACTGGGGAGTGATACCATGAACAATCTCTCTCCATTTCACCAAACCTTAACCCTCCATCTCGCGAACGTCCTTCAGCCGGCTGCCTGGTCAAATTCACCATGGGACCAATAGAGCGACTATGTGCCTTATCATTTACCATGTGTTTGAGACGCTGATAGAAGACTGGACCCATGAATACGCTGCACTCCACTTGTTCGCCGGTGAGACCATTATGGAGGAGTTCATTACCGTGAGCTTCGTAACCGAGATTGATAAGCTCTTGGCAAATATCTTTGACATCAAAATCGCCGAAGGACGTGCCGTCACCGAAGAGTCCAAGCTCTACCAATACTTTGCCTAGAACGGTTTCCTTGAGCTGTCCGATGGTCATACGAGAAGGAATGGCATGTGGATTAATAATAATGTCTGGACGGACGCCGGTACTTGTAAAAGGCATATCACATTCCGGAATAATATTACCTATGGTACCTTTCTGACCATGTCTAGAGCTGAATTTATCGCCAATGACAGGCTTTCTCACAGTACGCAGCCTCACTTTCGCGAAATTATAACCTTCACCATTGCGATCAATGTAATTCTTATCAATGTAAGTCTCTTCTACGGTTCTATAAATTTTACTTTGATCCTCATACTTGATTACTTTTGTATGATCATTGCGATTTTCCTTAATGGGAGTTACCTTCGCAATGATGATATCGCGATTTTCCACCAGCATATTTTCAGGAATGACGCCTTTGCCATTTACCTTATTGTAATTCGCAATTTTCATTCCCTTTGTTTTAGTAGGATCTGGCTTGCAACGGATTTCCTCATCTCCATTTATTTTCTGCTTGTCCTCATCCTTTTCCGTGTGATAAATCGTAGTCACAAATAGACCACGGTCAATAGATCCCTGATTGAATAATAGCGAATCTTCCTGATTATATCCAGTATGCGACATAATTGCCACGATGACATTGGTGCCAGATGGAATTTTGTTCAGCTGAATTAAATTCATAGTTCGCGTATCTACTAGGGGTCTAGTCGGATAATTCAAAACATAGGCGGTTTTATCCATGCGGTTTTCATAATTCGTCACATAAACGCCCATCGCCTGCTTACTTTGCGCACACTGATAAGTATTACGAGGCGATTGATTATGCTCAGGGAATGGAATACATGAAGCCAAAATACCGAAAATAGTGCTCGGATGAATTTCACAATGCGTATATTTAAGAAGAGCATTTTCCGGTTTAATAATATCTCTTGGACTAGTCGCAATCATGCTCCAGCTTTGTTCCTCAGGATCAATATATTCCAAAATAGCCTCAGGAATTTTGCAACTGGTTAATAAATTATCCCACGACAGCTCATTGTTTTTTATTTTATTTTCAATATCGGAGTTGATAAGTATATTTCTATTTTTAACACGCAACAAAGGTCGTGACAATCTTCCGCCGTCATTACATACACGAATTTCTTTATTTCTATAATCAAATACAATAGATGTATAAATATTAATAATGCCCTTATATTTTTTATCCTTCAGCATGAGATACAATTCCTCCGGATTATCGGTTATGCCAACCCATGCACCATTAATGAATACTTTCACTTTATTATAGAGTTCTTGGCTAGACAATTTTCCGCTATCTAGTGCAATTACATTTGGCATCACATACTCGTGCAGAGGCAGCGAATGTGAGTGAATTGTAATATGCGTCATGTAACTCAAGTTCTTTACAATGCCAACAGATTGCCCCTCAGGCGTTTCTGCCGGGCATACATAACCGAAAGACGTATTATGCAGTTTGCGAGGTGGAACCAATTTACCACTTTTATCTGTCGGAGTAGATATTCTTCTTGCATGACTCAAACTGGAAACATAAGTCAAACGATTAAGCACTTGAGCAACACCCACCTTATTGCTATTCGTATGTTTAATTCCAAAATCACCGGTTGCAAGCGCACGTTTTAATCCATTTTCAATAGTGGTAGATTTGATAATTTTGTAAATATTCGTCAAATTAATAATATTTTCATAATCGTCGGTAGATTTCCAAGAACCTGTATTAATTTCCTTGATCACTTGTTTCTCCATATCCTTCACCAGCTTGTTGAAATAATTTCTAAACAAATTGTTGAGAAGGGTTCCCGTAAGATCAACACGCTTATTTACATAAGAGTCTCGGTCATCTTGCTTAATCATCTCAAACGATGCCTGCAAAAGTTTATTCGTCATGTAACCCAAGAAATATATTTTTTGTGTCATATTATGACAATGAGGAAACAAGTCATTATTCAAAACATCCATGGTGAATTCCAACTTCTTTTTGATTCCAGTTTCCTTATCCATATTAATGGGTGTGAACATTGCATAACTAGTAATATACTTTATGCATTCCTCTTGCGTCAAATGCTTATTTGCTTCAATAACAGAGGCCTGCAAAGCATGCAACATGTTTTTATTCATGCTTTCATCAACATCTAACAGAATTTTCTCACAAATCTCCTTATCAGAAATAACGCCAAGAGCACGAAATACAATAAATAATGGGACAGGCTGTTTGATACGCGGCATCTGAAGATGAATAGCATAGCCGAAACCATTATCTTTTGAACTCAAAAACATGTTAATTTGCTTTGGCGAAATACATTTGAAATCGGGAACAGACTTGATTTCGGCCATCCAGGAATATTTTGTATTATTTTTGCCCACATTAAAGCAATAAACCTTGTTTTCGGCGGCACGTTCCTGACCAAGAACTGTCTTTTCAGAACCATTAATGATGAAATAACCGCCTGCATCAAATTTGCATTCACCCGTTTGCGTATTTTCAAAATGTTTATACTGGTTAAGAACACAAATATTGGATTTTAACATAATAGGCAATTTACCAATATGAATTTTAGGCAACGTTTTATAAAATGTCTGCGTATTTTCCAGTTCTTTTCCAGTTCTAACAACATATTTAATATTCATATCCACCGTCATGGACGAAGCATAAGTAAAATTTCTGAGACGCGCCTCCTGCGGAAACATCAATTTGATAGCTCCATTGTTTTCATGAATTTGCGGACGATAAATATGAAAATTTTCAAAAGTAACAAACAACTCTAATGAATATTTATTAACGGCGGGAACATAATCTTGTTCTGATGCGATATGTACTGGATTAAACATCTCAATCGTTTTCGTAATTTGGTAACTAATAAAATTATTATAAGATTCCAACTGATGTCTTACTAATCGTTCAAGATGCTGACCTTTAAAATATGATTCAATAATATTCCACGGTGTTTCAATGTATTGTGAATTATGAATGTCATAAACGTCATTCATTTTTTTATCCATGTTAAAATCTTCCATTATTTCTTCGGAGTGAATTTCTTGGGTGTGAATATTGTGTGAAATCATATTTTCGGTTATTTATTATATCAATTTTTTTTTAAATTGTTTTCACAAAATACCTATAAATAAATATGTGCATATAATATACATTTGCAAAAATGGACCCAAGAAAAATTTTGTTAGATAAAATAAAATATAAGGATCCTGAAACAATGAAACGAACAAAATTTACAAAAGAAATAGTAATCACTTTATGTGTTTTTGGTCACGGAAATATATTTTTTGATGTTCCTCTTCCTGAGAATCTGAAAGATAATACAGTTATTTATCCGATTGCAGGGCCAGGTTTAGCAAGTTGGTATCCGGATCCAATCAATACGTGTAATGATGACCCAAATGATCCTAGATATTATGAACCAGAAAAATATGAAGATTCTTGTACAGTTACTGAAAAAATGTCACTTGCTGAACTTAGAAATTATTATGCTACATATATGAATAATAAACCAAACAGCTATTCAACGTATACAATAGTAAAACAATTTTTACAAAATTATTACAAAAAATATAATCCTAGTAAAAGCGAAGATAGTAAAAAGCGTGAAAGGGATGAATACAGAGAGCACTTGATGAGTGAGGGAGGAAAAGGTATTGTACCTAGTTATGATAAGATTTATACTTTTACAGAATTTTCCGAAGGGGGCAAGTATTTTATGGGAATATATATTTTAGATATTGCAATTCGCGCAAGCATTTTTTATGATGATGAGGAAATAAAGGTAAATTATTTTAGAAGACCTCAATTGGAAGAAGTTGTACCAAATTATAAAACTATAAATTTAATATATAAAAATGGGTTATTAGAATATATTGAATTTTTACACCTTTTCTCATTTAAAACGCCCATTTTTATATAGTTAAAATTATATAAAAATTATTTATTATATTACCATAAATGGATAACGAAGAACTAACTAAAGAAAATGCACTATTAAAAGAAGAGATTGAAATATTAAAAGAAAAATTAAAAAATTATACTGCACCAAAAAGAAGTAAAAAATTTTATGAAACACATAAAGAAGAGATTAAGCAAAAGGTTAGAGAGTATAAAGAAAAAACAAATTATAATAGCAACATACCAAAGGAAAAGAAAAAAGAATATAATAGAAGAGCATATCTGAAAAAGAAAGAAAAAATAGAAGATGGAAATAATGAAATAAAAGAAAACGAAATTATTTAGGAATAATTAGAAGTTTTTTCGTTAAAACTACTTAAAATTATTTTCTTTAGTAAATATATAAAATGGTGAAAAAGAAAAAACAAAAGGACGAATTCAAAGAATTCAGGAATAATGAGAAATCTGCCTACAAAACCTTCAAAATACCACTCAAAACCATTCTTCTTAATAGTGATGTTATGCAACCACTTATTAACAACTTAGTTTTTGAAATGAATGATTTGGTTATTCATGCATATCAATTTATTCGGTTATATGTTTTGAATTGTTATGCAAATAATAAACCTTTACCTGAATTGGATGATACATTTATTTTGTATTGCATCAAAACATTAGGATTGAGAGATAATAGAGGAAAGAAAGGAAAAGATGCAGAACTATTAGAATGTTTGGTAAATTTTTACCAAGAAGAATACCAACCCTTACTCAACCATGTAAAAACCAATTTGAAAAACACAACCTTTTTATTACCTTATTTGGCAACGCAAATACATACCTCTTTATCCAATAACATTCAAGAGCATTTCATTCAACACTTTTTACGCTTTATCAATAAAACCACAAATGAAATAACCGAAGATAAAGCAACCTTATTTCAACTCAAAAAGAACCTTATTGAATTAACTGAAACTGATGAAATATTTAATGAGTGGAAACTCACTCATTTATCTAATATTTTGCCTACGGAAGTTAAAAAATCAATTTATTATGATGTGAAAGTAAAACCATTTGATTATCTGAAAGGAATGTTATATATGAACTCTGTATTGGAAAAGCAAGAACATAAATTGTTTCAACCATTACCACTAAGAAACAATATCATTCCAAAACATATTATTATTGATACTTCAAGTTTGATAAACCTATTTTGTCCTGAAAAGGATAAAGATGGTAATAAAGTGAAAAAGGGGAAATTATTAAGTAATGTGAAAGAGAATCAAAATGAAGTATGGTGTAATTTTCTGAATCTGAAACATAGAATATTCAAAAGCAAAAATTACCAGTTTCACAATCAAATACAAACGGACGGCATATCGTGTTGTTTGCTTTTTATTAGAAAAGATTTGAAGGATAAAAAATGGGGAAGCAGAGTCCCTGTTTTGCAAGAGCAAGATTTTTACAATATTGAGGATTTATCAAAGGAACAATTGGATACTTTGAAGGAAAGAAACATTGTTGGTTGCGACCCTGGAAAACGCAGTTTGGTTTATATGATGGATAAACATGGAAACAAATTACAATATACCGCACCACAAAGAAAACGAGAAAGTAAAGCAAAAACAAATCAACGAATTTTATTAGAG
>Ga0194118_10003503_pt1 | contig 18151 bp, 11 predicted proteins | sample TA2MahsurfametaG_2_FD_148662 | JGI IMG/M metagenome (GOLD analysis project Ga0194118, IMG submission 148662) | Freshwater microbial communities from Lake Tanganyika, Tanzania - TA2015013 Mahale N5 surface | ecosystem: Environmental > Aquatic > Freshwater > Lake | place: Tanzania: Lake...
ATTCCGACTACGTTCGTTGGTTTGCCATCATTTTTGCGGTAGATGCCCTCTCGGCGCTGCCCTTCGCCAAACTGAGGCAAGAGGGGCTAAGTCTGCAATATGTTACACTCAAGTTCTCGAATATTCTGATTTTGGTGGGAATGCAGGTTTATTTCTTGGGTTTCAAGCAGACGCCCCTGCAGGGTCATCAGCCGGCACCTTTGGATTGGGTGGTTTTGAGTAATGTGTTTGCCAATTTGTTGACCTTGCTCTTCTTGGTGAGGCTATGGCCCAGACCCAGGGATTTCCAGTGGTCCACCTTGAAGCCCATGTTGGCCTATGCATGGCCCTTGTTGGTGGCGGGTTTGGCGGGAATGCTCAACGAAACCCTGGACCGAATCATGCTCAAATTCCGTTGGGCGGGGACCACGGAGCAAGCGCTGTGGCAGGTGGGTCTGTACGGGGCGGTTTACAAATTATCCATCCTGATGAGCTTGTTTACCCAGGCATTCCGCATGGGGGCTGAGCCGTATTTTCTGGGATCAGGACAGTCTGTTCAGGAAGATGATCCCGCCGACGCACGACCACGACAGCCTCGTTACGGGGAGGTTTTCTGGTACTACAGTTTGACGGGGTGGGGGATTTTCTTGACGGTCATGCTCTGGTTGGATTGGGCCAAGGTTTTCATCGGACCGGCCTACCACGAAGGACTGGCGGTGGTTCCGATCTTGTTGGCCGCCAATCTATGCCTGGGCTGGTACTACAATCACTCGATTTGGTTCAAGCGAAGCGATCAAACCCGCTGGGGTCTGTGGCTGGGTTTGGGTTCAGCGGTCATCACCTTGGCCGGAAACTGGTGGGGCATTCCGCTGTACGGATACACGGCCTGCGCTTGGGTGACACTCTTGTGTTATGCCTCGTTGTTTGGGGCCTCAGCGCTGATTGGTCACCGGCTCCATCCCATTCCCTATCCTTGGAAAGCCTGGTTCTTGCTGGGTTGCTGGGCTTTGTGCCTTTTTGGGGTTGATCGCCTTTGGGTTGGCCCGGAAATTACCGCCATGTCCGCCGTCTTCAAGGTGCTGCTCATGGGGGCGCTCTTGGGCATCATCCCCTTGAGCAAATGGCTTAAATTTGTGGCTTGAATTGATTTTATGAACATAATAGTCCCTATGGCCGGGCTGGGCAAGCGCATGCGGCCTCATACCTTGACCACCGCCAAACCTTTGTTGCCAATCGCCGGAAAGCCCATCGTCGAAAGATTGATGGAAGATATTGTTAAGGTGTGCGGGCAGAAGGTGGAACATATTGCGTTCATCACTGCCCCTTCCTTCGGGGCCTCCGTCGAAGAACAATTGCTGGACATCGCTCGTCACCTTGGTGCCAAGGGCAGTATTCATTACCAGGAAGAAGCCTTGGGCACCGCTCACGCCATTCTTTGTGCCAAAGACAGTCTGAAGGGCCCCATGGTGGTGGCCTTCGCGGATACCTTGTTCAAGGCTGATTTTGTTCTAGACACTGAACAGGAAGGCATCATCTGGGTTCAGCGGGTGGAAGATCCCCGGGCCTTTGGGGTGGTGGAACTGAACGAGGCGGGTTGGATTGGGGCATTTCACGAGAAACCCCCCTTCTTCATATCGGACCTGGCCATTATCGGTATTTACTATTTCAAAGACGGGGCTAACCTGCGTTCCGAATTGCAATACCTGATTGATCACGGAGTGATGGACAAAGGCGAATACCAATTGACTTCCGCCTTGGAAAACATGAAATCGAAAGGCTTGCGCTTTTATCCGGGTACAGTGACCGAGTGGCTGGATTGCGGAAACAAGGACGCGACCGTGCATACCAACGGGCGCTATTTGGACTATTTGAACGAGCGTCAAAACGAAACCCTGGTGGATCCCACGGCCATGCTGGAGGATTGTGAGCTTATCGCCCCGTGTTATGTGGGGCCTGGTTGCCAAATTAGCCATTCTACCCTGGGGCCTCATGTTTCCGTAGGGGCGGGGACCCGGGTTTCTCAATCCAACATCACCTCCTCCATTGTGGGTGAACATTCCGTGATTCAAGGAATGACTTTGCGCAATTCCATGCTGGGCCGTTACGTTAAACTAAGCGGGAACCCATCACCCACGCCCTTGGAACTCAGCCTTAGCGATTACAGCGAAATTTTATGCCCTTGAGACTACTCTTCCTTCTGATCATCATGCTGGCCGGCCTTTCTTGCGCCAAGCGACCCACGACAAACGCATCCAACGCATCCAAATCCGCAAGCAGCCCTGTTCTGTCAGAGATCCAAAGAAGCCAGGTGCAATTCTATTTCTTTGAGGGGACCGCTGCCAAATCCATTGGTCAATGGGACAAAGCCGAACAGGGTTTTATGCGGGCCCTGTCCATCGATCCAACCAATGCAACCTGCGCTTACGAAGCAGCGCGCATGGCCTTGCAAAGCGGAGATGCTCGCCGTGCCTTGGAGCATAGTCGCAAGGCGGTGGCCCTGAATCCCTTGAATCCCTGGTTTCTCAAATTGCTTGCCCAATTGGAGCAGAGCAATGCCTTGAACCAAGAAGCCATCAAGACGCTGAAGTACCTAACAACCTTAGGCGAAGAACATGCCCTGGAAGCCTGGGAAAATATGGGAATGATTCACCTTCAATTGCAGGAATACCCCAAGGCCCTTCAATGCTACCAAGAAATTGAGAAAATTGTGGGACCGCAGGCTGAAATTCTGGAGCAGAAGAAAACCCTGTATGTGTTAATGAATCGCAAAGAACTTGCGGTCAAAGAAATGCAACGCCTCATCGCCTTGTACCCGGACGAGTTAAGCTATAAGCTCAGCCTGGTTCAAATGCACTCCGAATGGGGTCAATATGCCCAGGCCCTTAGCCTGATTGAAGAAGCCCTCAAGGGAAATGGCCCCGGTAATTTGCCGAAGCTGTACCTGGCGGCATCGGAATTGCATTATGCGTTGCGTCAACCCGAGGATGCCGAAAAGAGATTTATTGATGCGCTGGAAACCAAGGGTTTAGACTCCGAGGAGCTTTTGCAGGGAATGTTCCGTATGCTGGAAAGGCAAGGTGAAAATCAAGCATCGCGAGAAGCATGGTTGCGACGAGCCCTCAAGGCTTACCCGCAGGTTAGTTTGCTTTATGCGTTGTTAGGCGAAAGCCTGATGAAGCAAGATCGAGGCCAAGATGCGGCGGAACAATACCGTATGGCCCTGTCCTTGCCATCGGTCTCGGTGGAGTATGTGATTTGGCAGCAATACCAATCATGCCTTCTGAATCTTCAACTCATGGACAGCTTGGAGGCAGTTTCGCGTAGAGCCATTGATTTGTACCCATCGCAAGGGGCTAATTATTTCTTCCTTGGAATTTCCCTTCAGCAAAACCGCAAAGAAGATGAAGCGGCCACTACCCTTCGCAGCGGATTGACCTACCTCGCTGATCAACCCGAACTGGAAGCGCAATTCCATATCATGTTGGGCGATATCGAACACCGCAGAGCCAATCATGCCGAATCAGATCGATGTTACGGTAAGGCCTTACGCTTGCAGCCTGACAATTCCTTGGTGCTTAACAATTTTGCCTATTACCTCAGCTTGCGTCGCGAAAACCTGGATTCGGCCTTGGCCATGAGCCTGCGGGCAACCTTGGAAGAGCCCTCCAATGCATCCTATCAGGATACCTACGCCTGGGTTTTGTTTCAAATGGGGCGCTACGAACAGGCCCTGGCGCCTATCCAAAAGGCCTTGCAAAACAGCCCTACCGACAATGCAACCTTGCTGGAGCATTACGGAGACATCCTCTTTCGCCTGAATCGAAAGGAAGAAGCCAAGACCCAATGGCTCAAAGCCTCGGAATCCGACCCCGATAATGCAGTTCTTCGGGACAAAATCCTCCACGGCCTTCCGCTCCAACCTTAATTCTATTCCATAGCCTATGTTCAGTGTTTGGAGTACAAATTCCATGCCCAATGTTCGAAGGAGCCTCGTCTTGCTTAGCATGTTCCTCCTTTGGATCAACACTTCCTGCAAATCTACCCGAAAGCTTAACCCCTCCTCAACAAGGCATAGTGATATGGCCTCCTCACGGTCCAATAATCACTCCAAGGACTCTTCTTGGGTAATCAACCCACGAAATGATCTGTTTGTGCCTCCCCCCAAGCCCAATCCCGAGGATTTACAGAAGGGGTGGGCCAAAATTTTGGGTCAAAAAGACCATCTGCAAGGTGATTTCAAGTTGGAGGGGAATTGGGACATTACCTATAATGAAAACCAAATTGCCTCTCCGGTGATTATGCTGATTCGTCCGCAACATTTTATATACATCAGCATTCGCCCTGCCCTTGGTATTGAAATGGCCAGGATTTTGATTCGACCTGATTCACTATGGCTTGTTAATCGATATAACAAAAACTATTGGAGTGGGGCTTGGGCCGATCTGGAATCTGGTGTAGGCTTTCCATTGGACTACCGATGGTTGCAAGACATTCTGACCCACGGCCATCGTACTTTAATTGAACAGGCTATCTTTCAGGGTATAAAACCGCCAAGCAAGGGCGATGACCATAGGATTCGAATGGAGACTCTTCAAGGAAATCGCAAAATAGGCTTTGAGGCTGATTGGGGTAAGTGGCCCTACAAGGTACACCAACTTCAGTTGCAGTCCTCTACGAGCAGCCTTAAAATTGATTTTCTCAACGTCTTTCAAACGGATAAAACGTCATTGCCTACCCACATGACCTTTGCATTTCAGCTGCCTCGTAACAATATTTTTCTAGAAATGCGCTGGAAAGAACCAAGGTTTCAAGATGTTGATTTGCCGACCATAAAGATTCCAGAAGGATACGATAAACTCCTTATTAATCGGTAATCACAAATGAGTATAGTGTTATATAGATTTTTCTGGGCTTTGATGGTCCTACTCTGGATTTTCTATCTGCCTACTGCCCTGTCCCAAAACTCAGACAAAAGTTCTTCACAAAACGAAAAATCCGGCAAAAACACCCAAAGAGAGGGCCTTGAAGAACAACGACGCGCCCTCAACGAAAGCATCCAAAAAACCCGGCTCGAACTTGAACGGGTCCAACAAAAAAAACGCAGCGGACTCAAACAACTCGAACTGATTCGTAGTCAAATCCAAACCCGCGAGAAAATCATCCTCAACTACAGCCGCGAAATTGAGGTTCGTCAAGGGCAGATTTCTGAACTAAAGGGCGAGATTGGAACCCTGCAAGCCGATTTGATACGACTCAAAAACGCTTATGCTCAATTGCTTCGACAATATCACCGGCAAATGCAAACCCAATCCCCTGCATTGCTAGTGCTCTCCGCCAAAGACGTTAACCAGGCCTTGCGCAGAAACCGGCACCTGAAGCAGTACAACGCATACCGCCGAGAACAAGCCAACGCCATTGTCGAATTACAAAATGAAATGACCCAGAAAGAAAAAATTCTGGAAGTCGAAAAAAGCGAAAAAGAAATCCTCAAAACCCAAGAAGAAGCCAACAAACAAGAGCTCCGCAAAGAGAGCCAACAACAAGACAAAATCGTCAAAGCCCTCCAAAAAGACGAGAAAAAACTACGTCAAGAATTGCGCAATCAGGAAATTGCTCGAAACAAACTCCAGAAGAGCATCGAAGATCTCGTCCGCAAAGAAATCGAGGCCGCCAGGCTTGCCGCTTTGAAATCCGCCAAGAGCGACAAAGACAAAAGCAGTGCCGCCAACCGGAAGCCCGGTCCGGCACGCAATCAAGCTTTGTTGGAACTAACTCCCGAAGCCAAAGCGCTTGGGAAAGCCTTTGAAGAAAATAAAGGCCGATTACCTTGGCCCTTGCGCAAGGCGATGGTGAGCGAGACCTTCGGATTTCATGCCCATCCGCAACTCAAAAACGTGAATATTCGCAATGACGGCATTACCCTCCGAGGCGAAAAAGGAGCTGAAGTCAAAGCTTGTTTTCGCGGGGAGGTCACTGCCGTGGTCAATATCCCCGGCATGCAAAAAACCGTCATCCTACGCCATGGACAATACCTGACGGTCTATGCCCATTTATCCGAAACCACCGTAAGCAAAGGGCAGAAAGTCAATACGGGACAAGCCCTAGGCGCTTTGCATACCCGTCAAGAAGATGGAGAGTCCGTCCTTCAGTTCCAACTTTGGAAAGGAACCACCAAGGTTAATCCCTTGCCTTGGTTGGCAGGTAAATAATCAAGAGCGGTAATCCGATAGCATCACCGGCATCAACAACATCAAGGTGTCTTCTTGGTCTTCTTGATGCACAGGCCGCAAAACTCCGGGTCTGCTCGATAGGCTCAGCTCAAACTGCACTTCGTCCCCGGACAAAGTGGACAGCATCTCCACCAAAAAGCGCGCATTGAAACCAATTTCCAAATCTGCCCCGTTGTAATCACAGGAAATCGTCTCCGTCGCCTGGTTCGCAAAATCCGGATCCTCGGCAGACAATTGCAGTTCACTCCCTTTGATGGACAACCTCACCTGGTACGTGGACTTGCTAGAATAAATGGAAATCCTACGCAGCGACGAAAGAAACTCCGTGCGCTTGATCACCAGCCGGTTGGTACTCTCCTTGGGTATAACGGCCTGGTAATCAGGGTATTTCTGGTCGATTAGCCTACAGACCAATTCCAAATCCCTGAAAGAGAAGGCAACATGGGTATTGTTATAGTCCACTTTCACAGGGGTCTCATCCCCGGGCAGTGTGGCCTTCAACAGGTTCAAGGCTTTGCGCGGAACAATAAACCCTGCAGCGGCGGGAACTGAAATTCCGCCTTGTTTATGCAGGACCAGCTTGTGGGCGTCCGTTGCCACAAAGCTGAGGGTATCCCCGGCACATTCCATTTTGACCCCCGTCATCGCCAAACGCAATTCATCGGTGCCCACTGCGAACAACGTGTTGGAAATCCCCGTCAGCAAGGCATCAGAAGGCAACGAAAAATGCTGGTTACCGGGCATATCGGGCAATGTTGGAAACTCTTCTCCGTTTTCGCCGGAAATCTTGAACTTCCCTTTGTCCGTATGCAATTCGACCGCGAAAGATTTGAGGTCAAATGAAATGGAGATCGGCTGATCGGGCAGGGTTTTGAGGGTTTCCAAAAGAATGCGACCATCAACGGCCACTTTGGCCCGACCATTACCCTCAACGCCCAACCGCGTCCGCATAGTGGTATTAAGGTCCGTGGTGCAAATGGTAAGGTTCTTGGCATCCACATCGAACAGGTAGTGGCCCAAAATGGGAAGAACGTTGTTGGTCTGTATCACGCCTTGAACCGCCTGCAATTGACGGAGGAGGGCCGAAGAAGAAACGATGAATTTCATAAAGCGATGTTGATATTGATTGAGCAATAAAGGTAAGCAATCAAGGCCTAAGGCCCTCTTCGCTTAATTGAGGTTTTGTAGCATAAAACCATGGGATGGCTCTTCGCTGCAAAACCCCAAAATCATTCATCCCGTGGTGGTAGAAATAATCGCGGTCCAGATCCGGAGCGACATTCAGGAGCACCACATCGAGTTGATTGAGTTGGCTTTTGGGATAAACTGAGATAAAATGGAGCTTTCCGCCCTTTTCCCAAAGCTTGACACGCATTTTCTCGGGCACCCTTCCCGGAACACTGTCCCGCATGGGTTGCATATTCTCAAAACCCTCTACCGGCATAAGGGCAAATCCCGCAAACAAAGCAGCAGCCGCTCGTGGGTTGCATGGTACCCTGGTACCGCTTAGATCGCGCAATTCAAAGGTGCCGGGTGGTAATATTCTCAAATCGTAGCTGTTCTCCGGCTCGGAGGGATATTCCACCACCAACCTTTCCAAATTGCTTGGCCGAAGACGCAACAAAACCCTTTCCCGCATTTCTTCTTCGTTGGCAAAAAAGCGGGTACTCAAATACCCCTCCCATCCCGGCAAATGAAGAATGTATGGAAGCTCGGACCCCTCCTTCATGGCGTAGGTCCCCCTCATATCCTGGGTGCCCGATCCCACATAGTAAACCTGCCCAAAACCATCCGCCATGGTCACCTCCACCTTCACACTCATGGTGGCCAGGCTTTTGAAAACGTTCTGAACCGCCGGCCTTGGAACGGGAGTCTTGACCTCCCAGCGGCTTAGGGTCTGCAACAAGGTAAAGACCGCATCAGGCCTGGGCGTTTTGCCGGAACCCATCCGCCAGGGCCCGCCCTTCTTCCGCTCCAACGTCAACCGCTGACCTTTGCGGTCTGCAATGAATATTCGAACCACCGAGGCGGTATCCTCAATCGCAAAGCTGGTGTCGTTCGGATCCAGGGTTCCTGAATTGCGGTTGTTCCAAACGTACCCGCTCAAGGCCGCCAAAACCACAAAGACCAACAAATAAGGCCAGTTTTTTTTCATGAATCCACCAACGGTTTGACAAAAGCCCTTCTTCTACGGTAATAACGCAGACCCCCGTAGGCCAATAGCAACAACAAAGGCAAGCCAAGGTTCATGACCTGCCAAAACAACTTTTCTTCCTTCACCCGTTTGGCATTCAACAGGCGAAGGCTGATTCGCCGAGCACGTAATTCGATGGTGCTACGGTCTTCGAGCAAATAGGCTACGGCATTGAGCGCAAAATTGCGATTCCCATACTGCTGGCCGGTGAATCGATCCAAGCCCAGCGGGTAAATTTCCCCGGTGGAGACCCTGACCTCGTTTCGTAACAAATCGCCATCCGCGACCACGATCATACGGCCATTGTTGATGCTGTCTTTCTTGGGCATTTGGAGGGAATCCACCGCCTTTTGGGCAAATTCATTCAACACCCTTTTGCGGTAAGCGGAATGGAAGATCCCTTCCAAAAGCACAGCCACTGGCATCCGCTTATTCTGAAATTGACTTTCTTCCAAAGCCTCGGTGGCCGTACCCAAATGCACCCTAAGTGGGGAGGCCAAGGACCGGCTGCGATCGGACGATGCCAACAGGACCTGTTTGCGAATCCCGGGTGCGGTAACCGTATCGATACTGCTCACAAACCGAAGCAAAATTGGATCCAAATTCCGCGACAAGGGATGTTGTCCATCGCCCAAAACCAAGGGGAAATAATACCACGGAAACAGCTTGGTCTGCGGTTGACCACCCATGGAGCCGTAAACCACCGGAATAGGCGCGGCTCGAAAATCTTGAATCAAATTGGCATTCACCCGGATTCCGTACCGAAACAACAAGTCTTCAAGACCCGACTCCACCGGCATGGCCATGAAGGCGTTTTCTTGACCCATGGAATCCATGGAGGCACCAACCCCCTCCAAACACCATAGAATTCTCCCACCACGCATTACAAAATGATCCAGCTTATATCGGGTCCAATCGCTGAAATAGGCCGAAGGCTTGGCAATCACCAGCATGTCCACGTCTTCGGGCACCGCCTCCACCCTGTTCAAATCGTAGCGCGTTACGGAATAATGTTCGCTGAGGGTTTTGGCAATATCCGATACCATTGCCGGCTCCAATTCTCCGTGTCCCTCGGTGAAGGCAATTTTGGGTTTCTTCATCCGAACGATTTTGTCAATCGCATCCACCAAGGCAAATTCTAGGTTTTCTTCCGAAGCGTTCAAAATCTGCATCGGCGTAGCGCCGGGGCTACCTCCTAACAAAAAGTTGGCAGACTTCTCTTGACCGCGGTAATACACCATGGCCCCTGGCCAAATAACCTGCCGACTCATGGAATTATCCTCCCCCCGAACCTGCAAATCCGTTGGTTGAAGGCCTTGTTTGTACAATTGCTCAAAAAGCTCGTTGGTGCTTTTGCGGTCCCCTTGGGCCGAAGGATCGGTAAATTCAAATTCCAATTTCCCTCCTGATTCGCGGCGCATTTGCCGGAGTAAATCCTCGGTCGTGTTACGCAATTTGCGAAAACCCGGGGGGAAATCCCCTTCCAGATACACCCTCACAAAAACCACGTCCTTGAGCCCTGCCATCAAGGCTCTGGTGTTGGGGTGCAGGGAATAACGTTGCTCTGCCGTCAAATCCAATCTCCAATTTTGAAAAGACGCCAACACATTGATCAAAATCAAGGCGCCCAAAACCAAGGCAAGCCTCAAATAGGCCTGAAAACGCAGGGAATATTGCTTCACCATGTCCTGCTTTGAAGGTTCGTCCTCGTCCCAAAAAGGAAAAATAAAGTCACGGTAACAAAATACACCAAATCTCTAAAATCAACCACCCCTTTGCTCATGCTTTCAAAATGTGCCCCTATACCCAGCTGCTCCAAGACCAAGAGAGTAGTGTTGGGCAAAGGCAGAAAGCGCAGCGAATCAAAGGCCGCATACATAAAAAAGCAAACAAAAACGCCCAAAACAAAGGAAACCACCGGATGATCCGTGACTGCCGAAGCCCAGGTTCCGATGCCCACAAATACACCGCCCAACAACATCAACCCCAAATACGAACCGGCAATACCGCCGTTGTCGATATTGCCCGCGGGTTCGGCCAACATGTACAACGCAAAGACATAACACAGGGTTGGCAAAACGCTGAAAGCCACCAAGGCCCACCCTGCCAAAAACTTTCCGGTCACGATGGACCAATCGCTAAGCGGCCTGGTAAACAACAGCTCTGCGGTCCCGCTTCGCTTCTCTTCCGAAAAAAACCGCATGGTCACCGCCGGCACCAGAAACATCAAAACCCAGGGACCGATCACAAAGAGCTGATCCAACTGCGCGTATCCAAATTCCAAAATCGAATAATCCGGAAAGACCCAAATAAATAAACCGGTAATCAACAGAAAGACCACCATGGCGATGTACGCCACCAGGCTGTTCAAGAATCCATTCCACTCTCTACGCAAGACTGCCCACATATCAGGATGCTTTGGATTGAGGAGAGGAGGCCGCCTGTCCTCCGGGGATGGTTCGGGTCAATTCACGGAAAACCGCTTCCAGGTTACGGCCGGCAGGGACCTCCATGCGCAGGACGCGGAGCCCTTCCTGAACCGACCAATCGAACAAAACGCTTCGAAGGTCCCTCTCATCGGCCGCCTCCACCACTGCAGTGCGGGCATCGCGTGGGTCAACCGAGGCAACGCCAGGAATTTGCTTCAGGGCCTCCCAGTTGGGCTCTTGATCCCATTCCAACTCCAGGCGTACCCTTCCGGCATGGGCCTTGAGTGCCGCCATGGTATCATCGGCCACCAAACGACCTTGATGAATAATCATCACGCGCTGGCACATGGCCTCCACCTCCTGCATAATATGCGTGCTGAGGAGCACCGTCTTGTCCGATGCCAGACCCATGATCAATTCCCGTATGCCGACCAGTTGGTTGGGGTCCAAGCCCGAGGTGGGTTCATCCAAGATGAGCACCTTAGGATCATGAACCAACGCCTGTGCAAGGCCCACGCGTTGACGATACCCTTTGGAGAGTTGGCCTATGCGTTTGTGGGCTTCGGGGCCCAAGCCAGTTTGTTCAATCATCCGCTCAACCCGATTGCGCGCTTGATCCAAGCGGTAATAGGCTGCAACCGAAAGAAGGTATTCCCGCACATACATGTCGGTGTACAAGGGATTGCTTTCCGGGAGGTAGCCCAACATACGCCTGGATTCCAATGCGTTTTCCACCACATCGTGGCCACAAATCCTGGCCTTCCCGGAACTGGGTGCCAGGTACGAAGTCAACATCTTCATGGTGGTTGATTTACCCGCACCGTTGGGGCCGAGCAAACCCACAACCTGACCTCCTGGAATTTGAAAGTTCAAGCCGTCCACCGCTTTTTGACTGCCATAGAGGCGACTTAATTGATCAACTTGGATGGACAAGGTTAAGGTTTTTATCGTTATTCAACAAGATCGGGGAATTCCTTATGCTCCAAGCGAAGATCGCTTATCGCAGATTCTTGTTCGTTTTAGCGTGGCCCAAAATTAAGCCTCAGCACCTTTCCCCCAACGCCCAAGGACCCACCAAAACAAAGCAAGACTTATGGGATAAACGATCCACAAAGAGACCCCGTAAGCGGAGGGAATAGAGCACACAAAGATCGAAACCAGTCCAACCAACAAGGCATAGGGCATCTGCGTCCGGACATGCTCCAAATGGTTGCAAGAGGAGGCCAAAGAGCTCATGATGGTGGTGTCGGAAATGGGTGAACAATGATCCCCCAGCACCGAACCAGCCAAAACCGCACTCACCAGCTGATAGAAAAGCATCAAAGAGGTCTCCGGAGAAACCCCTGCTTGACCGATCCATTCCCAACCCGCCGGCAAAAGCAACGGATACAAGATCGCCATAGTCCCCCAACTGGTCCCCGTACTAAAGGCGACTAAACCCGCCATAACAAAAGCCAAAGCAGGCAAGAATCGGGCCGACCATTCCAGCGATACCAAAGCCCGGCTAATAAAATCCGCGGTATGCATCTCTTCGGTCAACGAGGCCAAGGACCAGGCCAGGACCAGAATAAGCGTTGCCGGTAACATCGTTTTGAATCCGTGAAGCAAGGCGTCCACCGCTTCGTTCAAGGTGAGGTTACGAGGATTAACCGAGAGTATTAAGGCCACACAACATCCTGCAAAAGAGCCGTATAGCAACGACTTAAAAGAATCCGCACCGCCCACGATCCCGGACAATTTCACCGTAAGTCCTTTGGAAGCATCCGACCACAGCGCAGCATCCCAACCGGTCACCAGCAGTCCTGCCACGACACCAACTACCACGGTGAGGACAGGAACAATGGCCCGGTAGGCCTTGGGGCTTATGCCCGCTTTCATTTCAAATTCAGCGTTCGCTTCCCGAGAAACTGCTTCAGAACTACTCCCAACGCCATGCTGACGTGCACGGCGCTCGGAACTGAGCATAGGCCCAAAATCCCTTTGACGGTAAATCACCATAGCCATGAAGACAATCGTCAACCAAGCATAAAACGAATAGGGCACCGAGGACATAAATACCTGATAGGTAGACATATTGAGTTCACCAATTTTGTCCAAGCCCCCTTGAATATACCCCAATTCAGCCCCAATCCAGGTGGAAATAAAGGCAACGGAGGCGACAGGGGCTGCCGTAGCATCCACCAAATACGCCAATTTGGCCCTGGAAATACGAAGACGGTCCGTCACCGGCCTCATGGTGTTGCCCACCAAGAGGGTATTGGCATAATCATCAAAAAAAATAACGATCCCCAGCAACCAAGTAACCCATTGCCCGGACCTTGCGTCCTTGGCCCAGCGCGTCAAATAGTGGACCACACCTTGCATCCCCCCGTTCCGAGACAAGAGCGTGACCATGCCGCCGATCAACATCGAAAACACAATAACGGACAAATGATCTTTGTCCCAAAGGGCCTTCATGACATAGGTATCAATAACCCGTAACAATCCTATTATCAGGCCATTAATCAGTCCATAATGCTCGGCGGCCAGGATCCAAGCCCCGCTCAGGACGGCCAGCAACAACGACAAATACACCTCCCTCAATACCAAAGCCATAACAATAGCCACAAGTGGCGGAACCACCGACCAGGCACGGACATCGGGGGCAATCGTAGGGGCATTCGCCAAAGCAGGGAAGGACAAGAAGAGGAGGGCCCCCAAGAGCAGAGCGGCGATTCCTGCAATTCTGTTGCTTTTCATGCGGTCAAAATAAGGGCTAAAGCGGGTTTTATGCCGCATTTGACCCCAAATTATACCAAAAATCGTATGTTTGCGGGCAAATTACTCGTCCCATGATTGCATTCCTTGAAGGCGATATCGCGCTCAAAACTCCGACCTTGCTGATCTTGCAAGTTGGCGGGGTGGGCTACGAGGTGCACATCTCCCTGAACACCTACGGTAAATTACCCGATAGCGGTACGTGCAAGGTGCTGACTCACATGAGCATTCGGGAAGATGCGCATTTACTTTTTGGCTTTGCAGACGCTCTCGAAAAATCAATGTTCCAACACTTAATATCCGTTCAGGGCATAGGGCCACAATCGGCCCGCACCATTTTGAGTTATGCCTCCCCCTCGGACTTGGAAGACTCCATCCGTCGTGGGGCGGTTCATGAAATTCAGCGAATCAAAGGGATTGGCCCCAAAACCGCTCAGCGATTGGTGCTTGACCTTAGGGATCGGATTCGACCGGAGACAGCCCTGCATGGGCCCCCAAGCCCCCTAGGCCCTTCGACGAATGCCGACAACGAGACTTCATCGCATACGAAAATGCAAGAAGAAGCGTTATTGGCCCTTGTTGCTTTGGGTTTTTCCCGCCCCGCCATGGAAAAAAGCCTCCGAAATATCCTCAGCGACCCTCAATCGCCGCATGATACCGAAAGTTTGATCCGGGCGGTCCTCCACAGTCTCTAATTATTTCTCCTCTCCACCTTCCCCGACAGCCTCGGATTAGCATGCATTGGTCCCTTTCCAAAATTGCTCGTTGCGTCGCATTTTGTCTCCTTTGGGGCGGGGTTTTCGGTCTATTGGCCAAAACTGCGCCAAGGACTTTTTTCTTGCGAACGGCTCACCAAACTAATGCGGAAGCCCCTCGATCCAACGTTGAAGCCTCCCCATCAGGCGTAGTAGCCTCCCCGTCGAACGTCAATGAAAGGTTCGTGGATTTGGATACCAGCGGTGTGGCAAGCGACTCTTCCGCCCTGGTACAGTCCAGCGAAGATTCTCTGAAAAACGCTCAAAAGCCGCCGGCATACGGGGGGGCCATCGAGTTAAGCAATCCAGAGGAAGAAGTGGTGGAATACGACCCTGCGTCCGGGCTCTATATTCTGCGCAAGCGCATTGGTAACACCTACGTGGGAATTCCCCGCATGATGAACCTCAGCGAATACCTCGCTTGGCGCGAAAACCGTGATAAACAGGCCTATTGGAAATCACGCAACCAAGGTGCCTCCGGTGGGGGCGGAGTGGCGTCTGAACGAGGCGGCTTAATTCCCAAGATTTATGTGGGGCCCAAGATTTTCAACCGAATCTTCGGGGGAAACACCATTGACATCCGTCCCCAAGGTTCGGCGGAATTACGCTTTGCCGTGAATTCCAACTACATCAATAATCCCAACATGAATATTCAACAAAGGCGAATGACCAATTTCGACTTTGACATGAATATTCAAATGAATGTGATTGGTTCCATCGGCGAAAAGGTCCGCTTCAATACGGCACAGAACACGCAGGCGGTATTCAATTTCGAGAACATGATGAAACTCGAACATACCGGGGAAGAGGATGAAATTTTCAAAAAAATAGAGCTCGGCAACGTCAACCTTCCCCTTCGAAGCGGGCTGATTCAGGGTAGTCAGAGCCTTTTTGGGATCAAGACCGAAATGCAATTTGGGGACCTGCGGGTTAATGCGGTTCTTGCCCAACAAAGGGGTCAAAACCAACAAATCCAAGTTCAAGGCGGAGCCCAAACCACAAGGTTCTCGATACCGGTGGACCAATACGATGTCAATCGGCATTTCTTCTTGTCCAATTTCTTCCGCGAACAATACAACCAGGCCATGGCCACACCGCCCATTGTTCGATCCAGCGTCATTGTGACCCGTGTGGAGGTTTGGGTCACAAATCGTAACAATATTAACAGCGATTTGAGGGACGTGGCGGCCTTCATGGATTTGGCGGAACCCAGACCCCACAACCCTATTGTTCAATCGACCCCAGGATCTTTTTTTCCTCGCAACGAGGCCAATGGCCTGTACGGTGCGCTGGTCGCCAATGCGCAAGCGGGCGCTCGCAAAATCAACTCCATTTTTGATGTGCTCGAAAACACAGCCCCCTTTGATTCTTTGGCTCCAGCCAGGGATTACGAGGTCCTTTTTGCCCGCAGATTGCAACCGAACCAGTATTCTTTCCATCCCCTTCTGGGCTATGTTTCGCTGAACACGACCTTGAACAACGACGAGGTGCTTGCGGTGGCCTATGAATACAGCGTCAACGGGGAGATCTTCAGGGTAGGGGAGTTTTCGCAAGAAGTCCCCAGCGAGCAGACCGATCCTACCGTGCTCTTCTTGAAGCTCCTCAAAGGCACCGCCATTCGGACGGATTTGCCAACCTGGGATTTGATGATGAAAAACATTTATTCGCTGAATGCTTTTCAATTATCGAACCAGAATTTTAGGCTGGATATTGTTTACACCGATGTCCTCAACGGTAACAAAAATTTCATTCCTGAAGGAAGCCTCGCGGGTCAACAATTGATCACCGTCCTGGGGCTGGATCAACTCAATACCCAATTGGAACCGCAACCGGACGGAATCTTTGACTTTGTCAACAACCTCACGGTGGATCAAGCCAGGGGTCGCATCATTTTTCCCCGGGTGGAGCCCTTTGGCCAGGACCTGGATGCTGCCTTTGATGCCGCCGGAAATACCCCCTCGGAAATCAAAAGCAAGTACGTTTTCAGGCCCTTGTACGATAGCACCAGGGCATGGGCCCAACAATTTCCGGAATTGAACCGATTCCGTTTGGTGGGGCAATACCAATCGGCCTCCGGAAGTGAAATATCGCTGGGCGCTACCAATGTGCCTCAAGGTTCGGTGCGCGTGACGGCGGGGGGTCGTTTGCTGAGCGAGGGTCAAGATTATACGGTGGATTATATGATGGGCAAAGTCCGAATCATCAACTCCAGCTTGCTTTCGTCGGCAGAACCTATCCAAGTGGCTTTCGAGAACAACCCCATTTTCCAAGCCAACCAACGAAACATGATGGGGGCACGCTTGGATTACCGGCTCAACAAGCGTGTCAACCTGGGGGGCACCTATGTGCGCATGGTGGAAAGGCCCATTACCCAAAAGGTAAACCAAGGGGAAGAGCCGGTTTCGAACAATATCCTGGGAGCGGATATCAGCATGCAACAAGACAGCCGTTTCATCACCCGCGTTCTGAATTTGTTGCCCCTGTATCGCAGCGATGAGGTCTCGAATTTTCAGCTCAATGCGGAGGTTGCCCACTTGCTCCCTGGTAATTCCGCGGTATTGGGTGCCGCCGGGATTTCGTACATTGATGACTTTGAAAGTTCCGAAAGCAATTACGATATCCGCAGCTTCAACAGCTGGTTTCATTCTTCCACACCCTCTCGTTATCCGGAACACCGCCTGCGCGATAGCCTTCCTTACGGTTACAACCGCGCAAATTTAAGTTGGTATAACATTGATCCGCTCTTCTTCCGGAATTCTCCTTTGACCCCTTCGCATATCCAAAACGATGTGGCGATGAAGTCCAACCATTACATGCGGGAGGTGCTGGTCCAGGAAGTATTCCCGAACAGGCAGCTTGCCAACAATCAACCCGTCAATCTGCCTACTTTCGATTTAGCCTTTTATCCGTCCGAGAAAGGGCCGTACAATTTTGATGTTGCCCCCGGTCCATTTTCGGCAGGCATTGATTCGGCAGGACGGCTATTGAACCCTGCATCACGATGGGGGGGGATGCAACGGCGGGTGGAGCCCAACGACTTTGAAGCGGCTAACATTGAATTTATCGAGTTTTGGATGATGGATCCTTTCATCTACCAACCGAATCATAGCGGCGGTACGTTGTTTTTCAACCTTGGAAATTGCTCGGAAGATATCCTGAAGGATGGGCGACGTTCTTTCGAAAACGGCTTTCCCAAAGCGGACGGAACAGGGCAGGTGGATACCACGGCGTGGGGTTTGGTTCCCAAATTACCGCCCCTCATCAATGCTTTCGACAACAATCCTGCATCCAGGGTTACCCAAGATGTAGGTTTGGACGGCTTTAACGATGCCCAAGAGCGGAATTTCTTTGGAAGCCGCTATTTGGACCGCATTGAATCCCGATTCGGATCCGCTTCGCCGGCCTTTTTGTCGGCTAACCAAGACCCTGCCTCCGATAATTACCATCACTTCAGGGGCAGCGACTTTGACAACAACCGCAAATCGATTTTGGGTCGCTATAAGCTCTTTAATCTCCCTCAAGGCAATTCCGCAACGGATCAACAATCGCCAGAACCCTATCCCACCTCGGCCACCAACTTGCCCAATTCCGAAGACCTGAACAGCGACAACACCCTCACCCAAACCGAGGATTATTTTGAATACCGGGTGAACCTACGGCCGGGTGAAATGCAAATTGGACGAAATTACATTACCGATATTTTTGAATCCCCGGTGCAACTGCGCAACGGGACGACCGAAGTCGTGAAATGGTACCAATTCAGGGTGCCTGTGTTGGCTCCGGACCGTCGTGTGGGGAATATTACGG
>Ga0194118_10003504_pt1 | contig 18151 bp, 6 predicted proteins | sample TA2MahsurfametaG_2_FD_148662 | JGI IMG/M metagenome (GOLD analysis project Ga0194118, IMG submission 148662) | Freshwater microbial communities from Lake Tanganyika, Tanzania - TA2015013 Mahale N5 surface | ecosystem: Environmental > Aquatic > Freshwater > Lake | place: Tanzania: Lake Tanganyika...
TGAAATCGTCTCTTGTAGTAGGGCGAATTATTCAATTTTTTTAATACATCCTCCATGCTGTTATCCATCTCTTTAGGATTTGTAATGGGATTGATTGAATGCCCATTTAGATTCGCCACACCTCCATCCCAATTGAATTGATCTAACCACGCTAAATTTATCAATGCCGGCGCATTTCTTGTTCCAACCAAGCCATCTATTCCATGTGCTTGAGGGTGGTCAACATGTGTAAATCCAGAAAACTGAACGTGACATGAAGCACATGAAATGGTACTGTCACGTGATAGAATCGGATCATAAAATAGACTTCTACCCAATTCAAACTTTGCTCTTGACAGTGGATTCCCTTCGAAATAATAACTAGGCTCTGGCCAGCCTTCAGGAATATAAAACGGAGAAGTTTCATCCACCGATCTCCATACAAGAAGACTTAAAAAAATAGAAACCAAGAACTTCTCAATCATGCCGAAACGTGTTACTCAAAAATTTCATTAACCTGTTGGCTTCCTTTCCCGGTAAAACAATACTAGAAATAACCTCAGGCCGAATAATATCCTTGTCAAACAAAGGTAACAAATCCAATAAAATTGTTGAGCTCCTCATTTTAAATTCTATGGGGTGTGTCGTTTGATTTGGTTTTAAATATCCCCCTAAATGATAATCTACTCGCCCATTTTTAGACGCCGCATTGGAACATCTAGCAACCATTTTGAAATTAATATAACCGGTGTTCCATGCCCAATACATCCCGTGCACCGGATCCAAATCTCCTGTGTAATCCATATTTACATGATATAGACTATCAAGCCCAAAATTAAAGAACACGGTTCTGGGAAATTCATCTTCTAACGTTGTATTTAAGCTTGTTGATAGAGCATCCTCAAAATTAATGAGCCAAACATCTGCTATTTTTTGTCGCCTTTCTTGACTTTCAATGTAGATATCAGACAGATAAGCTTTCAATTCTTCAAATTGTATTGAATCACTCTTGTAATAGTATGTTTTTTCGGGAATTATTTTTTGTTCACCCCATCGAAATTCAAATGTAAGCTGTGCGCTAACAACATTTGAAATAACCAAAATAATAACAAAAAAGAACCTCATTTTTATTTCTCTCCAATCATTTGAATGAACTTTTGATTGTTTCTTTCATTTAAAACCGTTTGCACTCTGCCCGTATTTTTTCAAATATATTCCCCGCCAATCGTTTAGAACATTGACTTCGTTGAGGGCATCGTTCAAAATACCATAGCTACTAGGTTCTGCAATTTCCTCTTCTTGTGTGCTCAGCGGCGCAACTTGAGAAAAGACGACCCCAACTGAAAGATAAAGAAACAAGGTGAAGAACTTCATTCGTCGAAAAATAATCTTCCGTTTACCCATTCTGAATCCAGCAATGCATTTTCTTTTCTGTAAAACTGAAGGCCTGGTTCATTCCATTCCAACACCTGCCAATCCATGCGTTTTACCTTTTTTGCTTTCGCTATTCGCACAACTTCGTCAAATAACAATTTTCCAATTCCTCGTTTTCGGTATTTTTCCTTAACATAAAAATCTTCTAGATATAAGCACCTGCCTTTCCATGTAGAATAAGAGGTGTAATACAAAGCAAATCCAATGATTGCATCGTTCTCCTCGGCCACAATGGCCTCACAAATTGGTGCTTCGAATAAGTCGTAATGCAAATTTTCCGATGTATTCGTTACTTGCTCTGGGGCCTTTTCATACAATGCCAATTCTTTGATTAAATCAAAAATGAAGGGAACATCTTTAGGTGCTGCCGGACGAATATTCATTATTTCAAACCATTCAAATCGTAGCGGATTGTAATACCCGTTTTTAAATTACCCGTTGGAAAACTTGTTTGAATTTTTGGAGTGGTAATTCGTTGTTCGTAATAGAATGAGGCCAAAATAAAATCTGTTAATTTGTAATTGGCATCCAACTTGAAACTAACGATTTTTTGACCACTTGTTGCCTGATTAAATTCTTCAACAATCTTACGAACGACTACGATATTGTCTTGAAAATTAAAATTGACATTGACTATCAAGTCACTTTGTTTTATACCATCGAATGGTAATTTCAATTTTGGAAAGGTCAGTACAGTTCCTACTACCATGGTCGTACTCAAATTTTCCGTAATCTGATTATTATTCAGGGAAAGCGTAGATTGCCTCTCTTTTTTGTATTCAAAGTTTGTAGTCAGGCTCTTTCCAAATATATTCCACGTTGCCAGAAATCCGACTAATGGGGCAAACTTCTCATTGACCACTACATTCTGCACTTGCAATTCTGAAATAAAGTTATTGTTGATGTCTCGGGAGCTTGCATTTCCGTTAATATCCAATTGTGCATTAAGGTTGGTTTGCATACCGCTAACTGCAATTGTTGAGGAATAAGCGTGGTTTAATTTGAAGTTCTTTAAAAATTTCTTTGTGAACTCGAATTTCGTCAATCCGTTGTAATTCAAAGTCCAATTTGGCATAGGTATATTTTTCACAGGATTGATACTTCTTTGGTTTACGGTTGAATTGGTATACGCTGATAAAAATGCACCAATAACCACATCTTGTTGTGATCCGGAATAACCGTCATAATACTGATTTGGGAGCAGCACGGAATTACTATTTTCTTGCCCCAGGAACTGAGAAACAGTTTGTAGGTTATTCAATAGTGTTTGAAAGGTTTGAGAGGAATATTCGCGATCTAATTTTTGAAAAGCAGAAGGCATGGTGAGCGTTGTGTATGTTAATTGAGCAGTTTTAAAGTTATTTTGGCTTTCAAATGCGGATGAGGAGTTATTCCATCGGTAAAATTCACTTTCATTAATACTGTAGTTGCGCAGGAGGTTTAAGTTAATATTAAAATCTTTAAATGGTTCTAACGTCGCTTTCAAGGATAAATTTTCGCTGTGCGTAACTGAATATTGCTTATTAAGATTTTGATTTTGTGCCAACCAATTATTTTCTGTAGCCTGTTCAGCCACGTTATATCCTGTTCTCCTTCCCAGCAAGTCATATCCTTGCTTACCAAATACAAATCCTGTAAGGCCAGTGGTTGAATTATTCATTCCTAAAATCCTCGACTCTTGATTAAATCCCGGTAGCAGGGTTCCATCATTCAACGCATAAGTTCCAGAAATATTTCTCACCGTCATGAGCAGCCTGCAAGCAGCTCCAACGACTGGATTAACTTTCTTTTTTGCGTTTTCTTTTCGTTTTTTCTCTCTGGCTTTTTTTCGTTCCCACCGTTTCTTTTTTCGTTCAAATTGTTTGCGCTCCTTCGGAGTCATTTCCTCCAATGGTTTGTCCGGTTTAAACTCTTCTTGGGCTTTGTCGCCCTCGTTATTTTTACCCTCCTTATTTTTTTGGTCCCCATTTCCATCTCTAAAGTTCAAATTCGCCCGTCCACCGGAATTTCCACCAGTAAGAACTTTTTTGAGCAGCGCACTTTTATTGTAAAGTGTTAAAAAATTAGCCTGGGCAGTAAAATTTAAATTTCGATTATTTTGAATGGTATTACCAAATTCTGATTGCCCAAATGGTGCTCGTTGCCAATTAAATGACCCAGTATATTTTGCATTTGCAGTAAGCCAATTGGTTAAAGGTATTTTATCAAAAGGAATGTTGTAACTCAAACTATAGTTTTGGGTGTAATCCATAGTTTTACCTAATGTATTCACTTGCGATCTTAAGGTATCCATGAATTCTCTGTAGCCATTGGGGTTTGTTCTTCTATCAATTCCATGATTTCCCTCTTCAAAAATAGATTTATTCACAGCAGAAAATGTCGCTTTAATACTTTTTGAAAGGTCATAACCTATATTATACGTTCTTACCCAGTCATACTTTTTTAAATAAACAGGGGCGAATTCATAATCAGGAACAATGTTATTTCGTATTTGTCGCTCATTGTAAATACGTGCAAATTCGTTAGTAAAAGACATGTTTTTGGGTAATAGGAAGATGTTGAGGTCTTTTACTAATTGAAGGTTTTTGTTTTTTTGAACAGGTTTCCATTTTTTTAAGGGTTCCCAGGGCTTTACTGCAAATGTATAGTTATAATTCAGGGAACCATTCCACGTCTTTGTAATATCGTACCGAGTATTGAAATCACGCTTCAACAGTTCGGAATAAGCATAGGTTGCTGACCAATTGGATACGCGCCAAAAATGAGGTTTCGCCCCGGCCTTAATTTCTTTTCTGACATTCGAAAAGTTATATGATTTGCGCTCTGAAAAATCTTGACCCAATTTTGCTCGCTCTCGGCGTGTGGCTGGATCATAGTCTATCAATTTTACATCGGGATTGAAAGGATCGAACTCTGGGTTTATAATCCCGACAGAGTAACCATAAAAGAATGGAAGTGAAATTCTTGTTTTCTTTCCAAAAAATTGACCCAATTGAACAGTTGAATTTAGGTCTAGGCCCAATCGTTCGTTACGCTGACGTTCTTGTACACGGCTTTCGACACTTCCCCAATTAATCCCTGAGTAATTTCCAGAAGCTGCAATATTTGCAAAATCAGCTAATTGCAACTGTACCTGTCCAACGGCTGCAGAACCTCCTTCACTCACAAAATCTGTCAAACGTAACTCATTGATCCAAACGTTCACACATTCGGCCTCACCGTTGTCTGGTTTCCAAATATTATCCGGATCACTTTGTAAAGGATTTCGAACTCCCACCATTATCGTTTTCATCCCTTGTAAATTGGGGCTTCCTCTCACTTTTATTTTTCTCGCAACATTTTGAGGATCTAAGGATTCATACTCAATGATGTAGGAAACACCGGGAGTACCGCTTTCAATCTTGGAATTTCGATCTTTTTTCAAATTAATTAAGTCTGAAAAAACAATTTCCACATTGTTATCCTCCGGCCAGATTTGCTCTGGGGTTGAAGCGTTTGAGGGATCTGTAACTTTCAAGGGGAGTTCATATTCGTAGTAATTTTCAACGAAATCTGTTCCAAGACGCACAAAGAGAGTAAGGTCATTGCTTTGCAACTGGTTCTGAAATTCTGCAATGTTTTCTGCATGGACAAACATCTTCATTTTCTTGTACGTTCGCACGTCGTAATTAACATTTCGATACGCTGCTCGAGCATCGCCGTCTCGTAAGTTGCAAATATCTAAGACCAAGGACTGCTCGTTCATTTGGCGCTGAAAAACTTGTGAAGGATCAATCTCCCGAACTATTCCTGGTGGAACAACATACTTGATGGGTTCTCTTTCTGAATTCTCCTCAACATTTACAGCTCCGATATTGAAAGTAGTAAGATTGGGATCTACTTGAATACTCAATCCGGGCTGAGTCAAATCTAAATTATAACGTCGCCACTCACCCCTAATCAACTCTAATCGTGCAAAACGAAGAACCACCTCTTCATCGAAATTTTTCAAAAACATACGCATGAAACGGATCGATCTAAAATCTTGAATACCATTTATTTTTCTCTCAAAATCAATTATTGGAACCTTAAATTGATACCATCTTTCCGTTTTATTTCCAACAGGAATTTCCTGTACGTTAGTGATATAATTTTTCCCCTCTACCATTTCGTTTGGGCGCAATCGGACACGGTACTGAAAGTAATTTTCCGACTCAGAGAGGTTATTGTCTGTATTAATATCCTCGTTATCTGGGAAATTAGTCGCTTGGGTTGGATATCCTTGCGCATTGGCAGTATCTGACATTTGTGTGGTGGGAGAATTTCCCTCCATGCCATTAAATTGCTTATATCGTTCTAAAATATTTTTCGTTTGATTATCGTAGTTATCGTCAAGGTAATATGTATAATCATCTGATGAGGGGTCAGAGATCATTCTAGCCTTGGCTTGAGCTGTTAGGTTTGGATTGTTAGTGACCCAATTTACATAAGCGGAATAAATTAAACGCTCATCGTCATTTCTCCATCCATCGAGCCCAACATCCTGACTAATTCTCGCCTCAGGGTCATTGTCAAAGGCATTCACAACGATTTGTTGTGAAGAAACGCGAGACCATACTGTAGTATCAATATTCTCCTGCGAGACTGTAGTAGAAGCCGGAAGCCCATTTTCAAAACTTTTTCGTGAATCTGGCAAGACATCCTCAGAAATATTTCCCAAGTTAAAGTACAAATCACCTCCGTTATGAAGCGCGTTGGGATTTACATTTTCAGCATCCTCATTAAAAGGATCTAACATCCAAAATTGAATAAACTCGATATTCGCTGTTTCAAAGTCATTTGTGGCTAAGGCACGTGAAATTCCACCCCAGTGCGACTCTGGATTTATGAAGTTCCCGGCGGAGTCTACACCCGTAGTATCGTAATTATACATCCCGCGCTCATTCGGATAATATGCTAAATCTAAGGTTGCAACATTTGTCATTTGTCCCTGTTGCGGTTGGTTATTTGGAAAGAGCTCAGTAATTAACAACAATCGCATCCGCGCATCCGCGAGCATTTGTGCATTTTGAGAAATATGTTGCGGGGTTAAATTATTATTCTGTACAAATACCGGGTCTATGGAATACCATGCAAGTTTACTTCGATTGTATCCAAGCCCCAAATTTAAATTAGAGGCCTCAGGAAATAAGTCGGGTTGACCTTGTGGAATCGAAGCTAATCTCCATGCCGTTGAAGCACGCAAATCAATGGCACTCTGCGCTGCTTCAAAATCATCCAAGTAAGAAGTTCCTTCTTTGTTAATTGCTCGAGGTTGACCTGGAATCAAAGTAGCCACCTCACCTTGGATTGCAAAAGTAGACATTTGATTGGTTGAAATTACTGGGAGAAGATCAACTAATTTTGTTAAGAAGGGTACGTTTGTTCTCCAAGAAAAATCTGCACCAATTACATTGTTCTTGAACGGCTCACTGCCAAAATCAACTTTTTGTGTGATGGGTCGCTCAGTCATGCGCACCCAGGTAGCACCAAGATTCAAATTTTGACTGAATCGGTAGGTGTAATGCCCACCTATCAAAGTTCGAGCTTGAAATCCGAACATCGAGTTACTTTCAATGGAAACTTTTATTTGGGTGTTTGATTCAAGCAGACTGGTATTTAGTATTTTGACCCTGCCCTGGGCATAATCTACCTGGTAGTCAACACCTTCAGTTAATTTTATTCCTCCAGCCGTTACAGCAACTGCCCCTTCGGGAATATCGAAAGCCCCAAGAGAAATTTCTGAGGATATGGAAGATTGGAATTGACCTTTCAGTGTGAATCGGTTTTTACTTGGTATTTGTTGGGCGGCAGTTTTCGTTGAGTCGTATAATTCCAAAAATGAAATTTTATCCACAGCGGACGGTGGTAATCCTGCAAGAGTCAGTTTGTTTTTAAGGGTAGCACCAAAAGGTTCTATGGTGGAGAAATAAATTCTTCCTGTTTTCCTATTTATGGTTCCACCATTATCAATTTTATTTCCAACTTGATTCATCGGAACAAAGTCGAATACCCCATCGGAAAAAGGCTGACTATTTTGATTCAATTTATCCATTTCCAAGAGGGTCACCGTTTGTATGGAATTAACACCTTCGTAAGGCATGAATGGGATTAAAACCGATTGATCCGGATTATTGTATAAAATATCAACTTTAAAACCTGTTTGATCCACCTGTGCCGCATTGATTGAATACACATTTTTCATCATTAAATCCCATACTTTATTATTCGGGATTGTAATTGTTGGTTTCAACATCTTCAGTAGCAGTGCATCTTGACCGCTAGAACCATCGGTGGAAAATTCCCCTACTTGAAAAATTTGACCGTTGTATGTATATTCATACGCAACTGCAATAACCTCATCGTTATTATAACTGCTGTTCAAGGATATATAACCCAATAGTGCGTTATAAGTAAATTCATTGTCCGCCAATTTACGGGCGTTTTCTACCTTTTCGTAGTGAATGGCTTGTTGAAATGGACCGGGTGATGTAACTTGCGCCGACAATGTAGACACGGAATTGGCAAACCCACGAATAAGTGGTTGATTCGATGCCCAAGCATATAAACCATTTGATTCATTATCTGGAAGTACCGAGGTTGTGGAATAAGACCCAGGAGAACCCTGGCAATTCGTTGGAAGAGCCTCACCTAAATCTGCAAAAGCTAATACGTTTCGGGTATTTTCAGTAGAGCTATTTCTATTTGTAATCCAAACCTCAATTCTTGTAATATAAGCTGTTGAATTTACAATTGGAAGTGAGGCCATAGCGGCATCGTAGTGTTGTTGATGGTATAGGTTTAGGAAGTAATGCCTGTTCTGATCGTAGTTATCCGCAGAAAGTTGAAATTCCTGAATTTGAGCCTTCCCCGAAACATTAATTTCTGTGCGCTTTCCTTTACTTTGAGCTGCAATTAAATCCCAAGTAGACCGACCAAATTTCATTTGTGTTTTGACACCAAATAAAGTTTGGGAGCCTTGAATTAAGGTTGTTGGTAAGTTCAACTGTACGTTACCTAGAGCGATTTCCTGTAATATTTCGTCTTCTCGTCCGGAATGCTGAATGTTAGAAAAGTTATTAAAATCAAACTGCGCACCCGTATTGTAACGCATAGTTAGTTTCAATTTCGTGCCAATCTGTCCGGTTACGTCAAGATTGATATTTTGATTAAAATCGAAACGTGTTATATTCCGCTGACGCAAGGGCAACATAGGATTATCAATTCTGGAATGGTTTGCTCCAAGAGAAATTTCTATATTTCCGCCGGGAATAATTTTTATTTCATCAGAACCAAAAAAATTCTCAAATAATTTACTTCCAATTTTGATAGGTAATTCGAATTGCCCATTTTCAGCAGTTTCCTCTTCAATAATTTCTTGCCAATCCAAAGTTTGTGATTTTTTTTCTTGGTATTCAAGGTAATCCTCAATAGACATCATCGAAGGGTAATGGTAAAACAATCCGTTACCTATTGTTTCAGTGAAAATATACTTTCCAGTTTCTGGATCGTAAACAATTCCTTGTTGCAAATTAGTAGGGTCACCAAGGTCGAAGCTCTGAGGGAGATTCTGACCAGGATTCATTGGATTTACGATTGGAAAAGGAAGGTCTATTTGTGCTAACGCACCTGTGCTTGGTAGAAACATTAAAAAAAATGCTACCAGTGCAATACCTTCAATCCTAAATCTCATCATAAAAGACGTAATGCCTCCTTTATCAATTGTTCCACATTTTGATGTTCTGCACCGATTCTATCGAGCGCTTTCTCTGCTGACTTTTTATCAAACCCAAGAGAGACCAATGCGATTAACGCATCAAAACGGATTGTATTGCTTTGTGCAGGTAGATTATCAGTGCTTTCTGTGAATTTTAATACTTTACCCTTCAAATCAATAATCACTCGTTGCGCTGTTTTTGCTCCAATGCCTTTAATTTTCTGGATGGTAACTACATCCTCCGATTGAATAGCATGGGCAATTTCCTCAGGGACTAAAGAGGATAACATAATCATTGCCGTATTCGGTCCTATGCCTGAAACACTGATTAAATAATTAAACATTTCCCGTTCATCTTTAGTGGCAAAGGCATACAGGATATGGGCATCCTCCCGCACTATCAATTTGACAAAGACACGAACATTTTCGCCATCACCCAACACAGAATACGTGTTGAGAGAAATTTTAACTTCGTAACATACCCCTCCACAATCAATGAGAAGTTCGGTGGGATTTTTTTCGACCAATCGGCCATGCAACATTCCAATCATACTATTTTGTTTGAGCGTCTATTACGGCTATTTTTACCATGTTTATTATTTCCCTTACCGTAGAGCCTAACTGCAAGATGTGAACTGATTTTCTTAATCCAATGAGAATTGGACCAATTGCATCTACATCCATCATTTGCTGCAAGGTTTTGTAAGTGATATTCCCTGCTGAAAGATTGGGAAACACTAAGGTATTTACCTCCTGATTTGCGAGGTGAGAAAATGGAAATTTTTCATTCATGAGCTCGCTGTTTAGCGCAAAATTTGCCTGCATCTCACCGTCAACAATTAAGCTTGGGTGTTTCTCGTGAAGTATCCTGACGGCTTTTGCCATTTTATCAGAGTCTGGGCCTGGTGAAGATCCAAAATTCGAATAGCCCAATAATGCAATTCTCGGCGTGATATTTAATTTACGTATTACTTTGGAAATATTATAGGTAATCTCTGCAATTTGTTCCGCTGTTGGATTCACATTTACAGTGGTATCGGCGAGAAATAAGGGCCCTCTTTTGGTGCTGAGGATATACATGCCCGCTGCAACCTCTACGTCTTTTTCTAGTCCTATAATTTGCAATACCGGTTTTACGGAGGAACGATAGCTTCGTGTCAACCCTGTAATCATTGCATCCGCAATCCCCTCATCAACAAGCATTGCCCCAAAGTAGTTTCGCTCTCGCATCAGTTGAATAGCCTCGAACTCAGTTAAACCTTTGCGTTTTCTTCTTTCGAATAAAGTATTTCCAAAACTAATTCGGCGTTTTTCCTCTTCCTCCGATTTTGGGTCAATGATCACCAATTCCGGAATATCAATAGAATATTCCTTCATTAATTCCAAAATTCGGTTCTTTTTCCCGAGTAAAATTGGCCTTGCAACACCCTCTTCGTGCGCTTGTTGAGCTGCCTTTAAAATTTTAATATTATCTCCTTCGGCAAAAACCACTGATTTTGGATTTGATTGCGCCTTGGCTGTAATGTTTCGAAGTAATTTATTATCGAGGCCGAGCCTATTCTTTAGCGTTTGTTCGTATAAATCCCAGTTTTTTATGGGGCACTTGGCTACACCTGAGTCAATTGCTGCTTTTGCCACCGCAGGAGCGACATAATAAATCAAACGAGGATCTAATGGTTTCGGAATAATTTGATCACGTCCAAACGAAATATTTTTTTCCCCGTACGCCTCAATAACCTCCTCAGGAATAGTCTCTTTGGCGAGCGAGGCGATTGCCTTAACTGCAGCCAACTTCATTTCTTCATTAATTTTTGTTGCTCGAACATCGAGTGCTCCGCGAAAAATAAAAGGAAAACCCAATACGTTATTTACCTGATTTGGATGATCCGAGCGACCTGTTGCCATTATTATATCTTTACGTACCGATGTCGCTTCTTTGTAGGAGATTTCTGGTTCCGGATTTGCTAATGCAAATACAATTGGATCCTTCGACATGGATGAAATCATTTCTTTTTTTACCAACCCAGCGCGTGATAGACCAATAAATACATCGGCATTTTTAAATGCGTCCGAAAAAGAAATGGATTTTGGATGAATGGCAAAAAACTGCTTCAAAGGATCAAGGTCATTTCTGTCTTTCGTTAAAAGTCCTTTTGAATCAAACATAAAAATATTTTCAAGTTTCGCCCCCAAGGAATGGTATAAGTTTGCACAAGAAAGTGCAGAGGCGCCTGCACCAGAAAAAATAATTTTCACTTTGTCAATTCTCTTTTTTGCAAGTTCGAGGGCATTCAACAGTGCTGCAGAAGATATAATCGCCGTGCCGTGTTGGTCATCATGCATGATCGGGATGTCCAATTCCTCTTTTAGTCTTCGTTCAATCTCAAATGCCTCCGGAGCTTTGATGTCCTCTAAATTAATCCCGCCGAAAGTTGGCGCAATGGCCTTAACGGTTTGAATAAAAAGCTCAGGATCTTTTGCGTCAATTTCAATATCGAAGACGTCAATATCTGCGAAAATCTTAAATAACAACCCTTTACCTTCCATTACCGGTTTTGATGCATCCGGACCGATATCGCCCAAACCAAGGACCGCAGTACCATTGGAAATTACCGCAACTAAATTTCCCTTACTTGTATATTTGTAAGCCTCCTCTTTGTTGTCAGCGATTTTTAGGCACGGTTCTGCTACTCCTGGTGAATAAGCCAAGGACAAGTCACGTTGTGAGGCATAAGGTTTGGTAGGTACAACTTCAATTTTTCCCGGTTTTCCCGAGGAATGGTAGTCCAAAGCATCTTGTTTCTTAATCTTCGCCATTTTTTTTAAGATAAGGGGTGTAAAGTTACTAAATTATGAAAGGTAAACGAAGTAAATGCGACCTTATTTCACCAATAAATAGTTCACTTAAAAGCCCAACTGATGAAACATAGGATACCTATTGGTCATCTCTTCTGATGAGGTTATTGCATGATGAACTTTATTCGAAAAAGATGTGGTTGATAGGGATGACTTTTTAGTGGTTGATCTACCTTATCAAATTCACATGCCCGTAGAAATCAAGAATTTCTTGGGTTTGTAAAGACTCGAGTTTGAGTTTCCAAGTATAAGTGCCCATTGGACAATCCAAGCCACCTAAGCTGTAGGTGCCGTCCCATCCAACGCCAGGATCGTGACTTTCAAAAACCAGTTCCCCCCACCGGTTGTAAATGGAGAATTCCATGTATGAGCGCTTCATTCCTTGAGATAGGACTGGATAGAAGGTTTGGTTTTCTTCATCATCATTTGGGGTAAATGTATTTGGTACATAGAAAATTAACTCTTCATAAACATGAATATCAATAGATGCCGTATCGAAACATCCAACCTCATTGTATGCCGTCATAAGGACATAATAATCTGCCCCCTCCATTGGATAAGTATACGTTGGATTGTCGTCATAACTGAGCGTTCCATCACCCATTTCCCATACGTAGGAAATAGCATTCTGTGATGTGTTGAAGAACTGAACTGTGGGATTGAGTGCATTGAGATTAGTGGTGGATGCACTAATAGATGCAATTGGGTTTTCATAAATACAAACGTAATCCTCATAGCTCTCTTGTGCAACACAGCCTTCTGGTGACGTAACTGTCAGTGTTATATCATAACATCCCTCTTGGTCGTAGTAGTTTGTTACATTGCCAACTTGAGTCAATATTTGTCCATCCCCAAAATCCCATACCATCTCACTGCTAGCTTGATAATTGGCGTAAAAAGTTACATTGAGGTTCCCGCATCCGACCGTATCCGATGCATAAAAGCCTGCATCAGGCATTTTATTGACCACAATGATCGTAGAATCTGATGCAGAACAATTGTTTATTGGATTGGTTCCTACCAGAACGATTTCGTACGTACCTGAGTTATTGTAAATATAAATGGGTGAATAAATGCCTGAAGTGCCACCATCACCAAAATCCCAGGTAAAATCAAAATTCGGGTTTGATAAATTATTAAATTGAACGGTGTCTTCCGAACAAAGAAGCGTTGTATTTACGGTAAAGTCAACATCAGGTTGGTCATGAACGATAACTAAAATGGAGTCAAGAGGTGCGGTACAGCCATTTGAAGAAGCCAAAACTTCGTATATTAAAGTATCATCTTGTCCCGTATCATTGACTAATAAATCATTTATGTAGTTACCTGAAATATTTGCATAAGTTTCACCGATTATTGGGATATTGAAGATACCATTCCAGACAATATTTGACGGAATATTGGTCACTAAATTGATGTTGGTATATTCTCCTGAACAAATGGTAGTGTCATCGTTTAGTAAAAGAGGTAGGGGAAGGACATTGACAGTTACGGGTAAATCCAATGCCTGGCAACTTGAATTCAATGCAAACACGTCAACAGTGTAATTCACTTGTTGCGTTTGCGAGGAATTATTCACAAGTAAATCATTAATGAGATTCGTATTTTGAGACGTTGTCGTTTCACCTTGAACCACTCCGTTATTTGTAGCATACCAACTGAAATTAGCATTAATTGTAGCCGCCAAATTGAGGTCAAGTTGCTCATTACTACACAAATTAATATTGGTTGAGTTCGTTAGTTGAATTGCCGGAGCCACTCGAATAGTTATTGTTTGAGGTATCCCGTTGCACGCATATGGTGATGAAACCAGTCCAACATAATAGGTAACATACTGATTAAAGGCCGTATTATTTACCAAAATGTCACTGATATAATTTACTGATGTTGGAGAAGTAGTTTCACCAAGAACATTTGGATTATTAATCGCATACCAAGTTATATTTGCTGGATAATTCGGTTGTAATAAAATATTGATGAGCTCTCCACTGCAGATTGAGTCATTCAAAGAGGTTACCGCTGTGTCAAGCATAATAGTTGGAACCACTTCGACAACAAAAACCTCAGGTTGTCCGATGCAACCTCCTGGAAAAGAAGTTGGGGTGATCGTATAAGTCACGTATTGTAGCGTGCTTGAATTGTTTTGTAGTGAATTCAATATAATATTTGAATTCACTGTATTTGTTGGTTGACCAACAACATTTGAATTAGCACTCGCCGTCCAACTAAATGTGGATGGTTGGCTCGCTACTAAATTGTAGTTGATCTGATCGTTACTACAAATTGTAAGGTCATTTAACGGTTGTATAATAGGCGGCGGATCTACGGTAATTGTACCCAAAGCCCCATAGCCAATACAGTTACCGAGTGCAGTGGTGGCAATTCCCTGAAAATTGAATTGCGAACTACTCGTGCCCGAATTAACCAGTGTCATGCTCGGTAGATTTCCGTTTCCATTCATATTTGGCACACCAGAAATCACCGAGGAGGGATTGAGGATATTCCATGAATAGCTTACTCCTGGGGTTGGAGAACTAAAGTTAACGGGTGCTGTGCTTTCTCCTGAGCAAATAGTTTGTCCGATTTGGCTATATTGCACACTCGGAATTGGGTCAACAGTAAAAGTAAAACTTTGAGCGAGCCCATTGCAGGTAACTCCCGCATTGGTATACTGCGGTGTCACTTGAATTTGAGCAGTGGCAGTATTCATCCCAGCGTTTAGGGCTGTAAATACAGGAACACTGCCATTACCGTATGAAGGCAAGCCTATGCTTGCGTTACTATTTAGCCAAGTGTAAGAACTTGCATTTCCTGAAAAAGTAACGGGTTGAGACGGCTGTTGACTACATAAAATCTGAGAACCTACAGGAAGCATAGTCGGCGTTGGGTTGATAGTAATCGTGAAAATTTCTGGCGTTCCTTGACACGTTTGTGCACCGGTAGTTTCAGGAAATACAGTTATTGTTGCTGTAATTGGATTACCACTAAGATTAGTATTTGTAAAACTCGGGAGATTTCCAGTTCCACTTGCTGGGAGACCAATTGAAGGATTAGAATTTGTCCAGTTAAAAATATTTCCTGTACCCGAAATAGCAAGTACACCCGATACATCGCCATTACATGTCACTACATCTTGAACGGTATTTACATACGGACTTGGTAACACAGTTATTGATGTCGAAACCGGAGTTCCATAACAAGTTGTGTTGTTGTAAGCATAAGACGGCGTAATAACAATATTTGCAACGTTATTTGTTGCACCACCAATTGCATTGAATCCTGCAATATTGCCAGATCCGGCGGCAGGTAGACCAATTGTTGCATTGTTGTTGATCCAAGTATAATTGGTTGCATTCCCTACGAAAATGATTGGGGTGGTTGGATCGCCGTTACACAAAACTTGCGGATTTATCGGATCGAGTGTAGGAGCAGATAATACACCAATCGTGAATAATTCAGCTGCACCTTCGCAGCTTAGCCCAGCATAGGTAAATTGTGGAATAACACTTACGTTTCCTGAAATGACAGACGGCAGGGAGTTTTGGGTTACAAACGAGCTGATATTTCCTAGACCAGTTGCGCCTAGTCCAATGGATGTGTTGGTATTTGTCCATTCAAAACTTGTGGCATTACCTGAGAAGAGTATTGCCGGCGAATTAGATTGTGCGCAGAGCACTTGATCCGATAATGGTGTTATGGTTGGTGTTGGATTAACCGTTATGGAGAAATCCTCTGCTGGCGCTATACAGGTTAGACCGTTAAAGTAATTTACGGGAGACACTGTAATCACTGTACTTACCGGACTAGAACCAGAATTGATTACATTAAATGAAGGAATTGATCCGGTACCATTTGCACCTGTTCCAATACCCGGATTACTGCTGCTCCAATTCAATATGCTCGCATTTCCAAGAATTTGGATAAGGTTGGTTGCATCCCCATTACAATATACCAAATCCGAAAGCGGTAATACGCTTGGTGTTGGTACAACTGTAATCTGAACATTTTGAGTCGGGCCGGGACACGATACAGTACCAAGTGTGTAAAATGGTGTCACAGTAATGGTACTTATCGTATTTGAACCTGTCGCACTTGTTAAAAATGCAGGAATATTTCCTACGCCTGTTGTTGTAAGTCCGATGGATGACTGATTGTTGGTCCAGGCAAAATTTGTTGCTGTGCCACTAAAATTTATGGTAGCTGCTAAATCTCCACTACAAACGGTTTGAGTTAAAGGAAAAGCAGAAACACTCGGATTTGGTAGTATCGTAATCGTGAAAGTTTCAATATCGCCAGGGCAGGTGCTCACTCCGTTATATGTTGGGGTAACACTGAGGTTGGCAACAATGGGTTGCATACCATTATTAACAGCCAAGAAAGCTGGTAAAGTTCCCGATCCTGATGCCGGTATTCCTAAAGCTGGTAAATCATTTGTCCAATTATTTATGAGGGCGGAGCCAAAAAATTGTACACCATTGACGCCTTGCCCGTGACACAATACCAAATCTTGTGGATCCTGTACGTCTTGATAAGGATTGACTATAATTTGGAATGAAATTGGCGAACCCGAACATGTTGTATTGAGTAACGTTAGTTGGGGCGTCACCGATATATTACCCTGAATGCCAAAATTGTTCATATTGGTCACTTCAAATGGTACAATATTTCCAAAACCACTGGCTGGCAAGCCAATTCCAGGATTGTCATTGATCCAGGTATATGTTGATCCAGCAATTGGTCCACTAAACTCAATCATATTTGCAGAGTCAGCATTACAGTATATAAAAGATCCCACTGAATCAACGATTGGAACTGGCATGACGATCACCTCGGCTAAATTGGATGTTTGCACATTGCAGCCATTGCCAGAAAGTGTTAAGTCGACATTAAAGTTATATGTTCCAACTACATTGAAATTACCCGGTAAGTAGGTTGCGCCAGTCGCATTTTGTATAACTGTGGCGCTGCCTCCGTTTACCAAATTCCATTGGTAACTAGGTGTCCCAAATCCTCCAGTGTAAGAAATGGTAAGTGGTGCACCTAAGGTTGTTCCAAAACAAACAGCTTGGTTGGCAATTGGTTGCACCGAAATAATCGGATCAGGATGAATGGTTACAGCGCCTGTGTTAGAGCTGATGGTTGTACAACTGATCGCTGGAAAACTGATCACACAATAATAATAAACCGTTCCAGGACTGGAGTTTTGAGGAAGGTAAGTTGCTAAATTGGCACCTGGTATTGGCGTACCACCCGTACTGGCATTCGTTGAATTGCTATACCATTGGTAACTTGAGGTTGTGCTTGCACCCGTGTAACTCACCGTTAAATTTGAAAGCGTTCCGCCCACACAAGCGGTTTGCATACTCAAGGGTTGAGAAGCTACAGCTGGTGCCGGCGAAGTAATGATCAAGGCAGTTGCTGAGGCCATAGAACAACCTGTATTCGCAGCACCCTGACTTACGACGCAATAGTAATACACGGAGCCATTGGTTATTACAGGAGGAGTATAGGTTGCAGTGGTTTCACCGTTAATCAGTGTTCCTCCAACATTGGAATTGACGGTATTGCTATACCATTGATAGGTGTAGGCTGCGGTTAGACCTCCATTTGCTATAACGCTTAGCGGCTGAACAGGAGTATAACCGTTGCAATAAGTTGCCGATACAGGGGCCGACACAGTTGGGTCGGGAAGAACAATTACCTCGGCATTATTAGATTGCACCATGCCACAACCGCTGCCACTTAAAGTGACTTGAACGGTAAAGTTAAAGGTGTCTGGCGTGCTAAAAGTGGGCGGCAGGTAGGAGGACGCTGTTGCACCTCCAATAAGGGTGTTGGTGCCACTATTTACACTAAACCATTGGTAACTCAGTGTTCCGGTTCCGCCAGTGTAAGCTACACTTAGCGCATTTGGAATCGAACCACCAACACAAATAGTTTGTGTGTTCAATGGTTGTGTTGTTATCGAAGGGTCCGCAACAACCGTTATTTGCGAAATGTCTGATGAGACAGCGGAACAACCGCTAGAAGCGAAGGTGATAACGCAGTAATAATAGATGGTTCCGACCGAACTTGTTAGAGGCATATATGTGGCGCTTGCGGCTCCTGGGATGGCAACTCCGCCGACATACGTATTTAGACTATTGC